>Ga0208116_1000025_pt1 | contig 116559 bp, 95 predicted proteins | sample LakWasMeta9_HOW4_2_FD_183859 | JGI IMG/M metagenome (GOLD analysis project Ga0208116, IMG submission 183859) | Freshwater sediment methanotrophic microbial communities from Lake Washington under simulated oxygen tension - Sediment Metagenome... | ecosystem: Environmental > Aquatic > Freshwater... | reverse complement strand
CTGGTTGCCTGCATGAGGAAATTGCTCACTATTATCAATTCGATGGCAAAAACAGGGAACGAATGGAACCCTAATTTTGCAAAGCAGGCTTGATTTTGAACACAGTTGCTGCAAGGGCAGATATTTGCTCCTCGGCAACTGCTCCCTCCATGGAGGTCAATGCAGAGACATGACTGGATCATTTCCTGTCCATGCAGTCATCCGTAATTGTGCCTGCATGTTGCGTTGCATGTCGGATTTTTGTGTTGTTGCGTGAAGTAACTGCCGTTATGGCAATTGCTGCTGTTTGCCCGCTATCAGCATGCGTGCCAGTGTGCGAAGTCCATCGGATGAAATCTCCAGGCCAAACGGTGCGCCTAATCGTTCAAGTTCGTAAAGCACGTCGGTCGCCGCTATAAAAGTGATATAACGCAAGCCCTGGATGGCCGGTAATTCTTTGGCGATGGTTTTTAATACCGGCCCCAAGCGTTCCCAGGTGTCGGTAAAGAATATCCGTACGGGGTCGCTGTCCGCATCATGTTCTTTTAAGCCTGCCTGAAAAGCCTCTCGGGAATTCATTAAAATGTCCATCAGGGTTTCGCGCAGTTCCGGCGATGTTGTGTCGTCGGCGGCTTGTTTAATGGCTGAACTTAAAAACGCATCCCATTGTTGCCAGGCGGCTTGCCATTGTTTTTGCTCGGCTTCGCTGAAAGCCGGAACAGGTTTTTCAATAATTCTCTTGGCCGGGGCATTGAGGTCAAGCTTGACATTAATGCCGTTATCTCCGGCATTGATACTGCTAAACCTGAGCGACTTGAGTATCGCCTTGTATTCGGCTGCATTATCCTTGGGTAAAAAATGCGTCAGCGTTTGCTCAATACTGCCTCGCGATTCGTTTAAATCGATTTTTACCGCGGCAAGCTTGGGTTCGGCAAAGCGTTTAATCAAATCCTGAAGTTTATCGATAGTCAGATGACGGCCTTCGCGGTCGTAGGCTGTCGCGCTGGTGATCGGGAAACTCAGCACGGAATGCCCGGAGTCGAGCGTCGGCTGCTGAAAAGTTTCTAATACGCCGGACCATTCCAGAACCGTCAAACATTGTCCTCCCAAGCCGGTTCCGATGCGCGCCTGAACCTCGTTCAACAGCTGGACTTGGCCGTTTTTGCCGTTAATGTCGGGATTGGAAAGCTTTAAATAGCTGCATCCCTGCCGGTCATTCCACAGCTCGGCGGTATGGTTTTTACCGGTATACAACTGAGAGATCAGCACTTTTTTAATCAGGCTGTAATCAATTTGCAACGGAATGCTGAGCTGGTTGGCCATGCTGTTGCCGGCAAACAGCAGCGATAAGCTAAAAAATGGTGCTATAAATTTTTTGTGCATGAACTTTCTCCAGTAGACCGGTTACGTTTGTACGTTACACCGGCTCATTAATGCAAATCTGTTTTTTCAGCAGTAACTGCTTGCAAAGCAGCTACTTCTGTTGGTATCGGCTCAGATTGTTTTTCGGGTGTGTATTTAGGACGTGTAGCCTGGCGTCCCATGAATAAATCATTGCTGACTAGCGATACATTCTCCAGCCAGCGGGACGATGCTTGGCATGCTTCGGAATAGGGGGGCTCTTTGCACATATCCACAGTGCCGTCGGCCAATATATTAAAATGCAGGCCCGGCAATGGCCTGACACGCATGTTGGGCAAAGGTGCCGTGTAATCCATGATGCTCGGCTCATTGAAGTTGACCAGATCAAGCACAAGCTTGGGGACTTGATAAAGCGGCAAGCTGCCGAATTTAACGGGGCCGCGCTTACCGTCGATGATCAGCATCGGCGTACTGACATAGTCTTTGAACATGGCTGGAGAAAAGTCGCTACGATTAGTCGACAGCACACCTGATTCAACATAGCCGGCAAAGTTCTCGCCGAGAAAAGGCAGGTGGTCGCCGAAAACCACGATAATGCCTTCCGGGTCGCGTTTGCGCATTTCGTTAATAAAGCCCATCAATTCCCGTGATTTATAATAAACCGTATTAGCGTAGGCGGTCACTTCTTCGACTTCGGACGATGAGCTGACCTTATTAGGCCGGCTTTCGCTCAACGGATAATTCCAGTGTCCGAAATAGGTCACGATATAATCCAGAACCGGCTGTTTGGCATCCAGTGATCCGGATATTTTCTCCAGCACTTGGCGGTATAAAGTGCTGTCGGACATAAATTCCTGGTTCATGTCATCCTGGACAAAATCCTCTAACGACCAGTAGGTTTGAAAGCCCATGCGCTTATAAGCATTAACGCGGTTCCAGAACACCGGCACATTCGGGTGCGAGGCGATGGTGCGGTAGCCTTTGTCGGCAAGAATATGCGGTAAACAAGGCACGTCGTTAAGCAATTGGCGTTCGAATTTGACGGCGTCCTTTACCACCGGAAATCCGCACAACACTTCAAACTCGGAATTGGCGGTAAAGCCGCCGAATACCGGGGCCAGTGCATGCGAGTATCCGGCACTTTTCCACAGTTCGCGAAACTCGGGGGAAAGAGGATAAGGTTTAAACTTTGCTTTCTTAAGCGCATTGGGGTCCCAGAAAGACTCCAATAGCACGATATGGATGTTGCGCGGCGTAAATTCTTTGGCAACAGCCGCATTTTTAGACGTGGCTGAACGTGTCGCAACCGGTACGATTGCCTTGGCGGATAATTCGCTGTGTGCAACATCCCCATTCCTCACATCTTGGGAAACGCAGGAGGCGGATCCGGGCAGGGAGCAGTTGTCGGGCAAATCGATGCCTCGGGCAGTCAATGCGTCGGCCGCTTCTTGGGCCATATCGGCATCGGGAATGACTTCGGCGGCGGCAAAATGACGTGCTGTTTCTAACACCGTATAAAGCGTTGCGCCGCGCCACACGTAATTGGAACGTTGATCCCACACCGAATTGCCAAAATAACCGTCCAGGGGCTCCAGTATGCTTGCGGGTTTGTAGACCACAGTGATGCCGAGCAGAATGGCAGCCAGGCTGGCCAGATAAGCGCTCCAGTGGCGCATGCTGAAATTGTATAGCAAAAGGCTGGCAATGGCAGCCAGCGGGATGGCGGCGGCAAAAAACTGCCAACCGTCGAGGATTAAAAGCAGCGATTGCAGCGCAAAAACGTCATCAGGCATGATCGGTCCGCCGAAAAACGATATTTTTACCGCATTCCCCACATACAGCAGCCCCATCAGCAACGCATGAATGATTAGAAAAATCCAAACCCGTCTCGATAACGCATAAAGTACATAAGCGACGGCTAGCTGCAGCAGGTAATCGTAAGGTATCGATAGCGTTAATATTTGTACGTCAAATTTGAAAGTGCTGATCAGGTAATACAACACATAAAGCAGCGTTGTAGAAAGTAGCGGTAATAGTTTTAGGCGCATTAAATCAGGGATAAGGATCTGTTCGAGTAAGAGTAAGAATTTTATCATAGAAAGTAGCTCATCTCGCCTGAATGACGTGCAGCCACTCTTCGCTTTGACCTTGCGCCTCTTGCGTCATCCATCATAAAATGCTCGTTTTTCTTACTTTTTTTGAGGGTATGTGATGTCAGACACAATTTGGTTCAGAACCGGTGAAGCAACGGTATTTTCCAGCGACGGCCAAGGCACAGACGCGATGCCAGAAATATTGATAGGCAGCGTAAGGGGACCTGCCGGCAATGCTTTTGCCAATCTGATGGGCCAAACCGAAGGACATACCCGTATGTTTGCCATTCGGGCTTGCAATCAGCAAGTGAAGCCTGCAACGATCATGGTCCCCAAAGTCACCATCAAATCCACCGATTATGTCAATTTGTTCGGCGGTCCTGTGCAGTCGGCGGTCGCGGATGCGGTTCTGGATAGCGTTATCGAAGGCGTTATTCCCGCCGATCAGGCTAATGATCTGTGCATTATTGCGATGCTTTGGATTGCTCCTGAATGCGCTACCAACCCCGACCTGGACCGTAAAGATTTATATCGTACTAATTACGAAGCGATGAAATTGGCGATTTCCCGCGCGATGAGTAATTCGCCCAGCATTGAAGAGCTAATTGCCAATCGGCATAAAATTGTCCATGAAATGTATGATCCTGAAACCGGCGAGTCCCAGTGGTAACAACATTTTGGCTGGAATACGTTAGGTTGTAGCGGGCATAGACCGTTTATTGTTTATGCCCTACGGAACCTGGGCTTTGGTAGCGGATATACCCCAGCTGCTTTTGCAAACCCTTTGCCGCGTTACGCTTTTTCTTAAGTACAAAGACTTTCACCATGAGTTTATTAATCAAATACCTTTCGCTTTGCTGGTTCATAAATAACCCTGCGGACTTAGTTCCTCCGAAATCCTTTATGTGGAAAACGGTGGCGTTTTATCTTGTTTCAGGATGCATTGTCGAGGGCTTGATTGCCGATCCTGCCGATGGTTCTTTGGAAGTTTTTCTGAGAACCATCATGGCATTTACGTCCATCGCCACGTTATTGCTGATTATCAGAAAATGGCAATACTTTAATCAGTTGTTCACGGCTATTTTTGTCTGCGAGAATTTTATTATGACCTTGGCAATTGCTGCCGAAGCCTTGGATTTTATAATGGTGATGAACAAGGAAGAATACCGGGAAGAAATATCGATCAGTCTAGCCGTATTATTGGTTGGCTGGTATTTGGCGATCGTCAGTTACATCTTGCGGCAGATGTTCTCATACAGAATGAGTGTTAGTATCATCATGGCGTTCGGCTATTTTGTTTTGACTTACGGCATTCCGATGCTGGTGATGGATATATAGGTAAATCTCTGCGTGGAGCCCGGTTCCCTGCGTAAAATCGCTGGGGACGCTTGAGGTTTTTGCAGGATGGGTTTAAGTTCCACCCATCCTGCATAACTAATTCTTAGACTAAGGATTAGTATCGCCCGTTTTCTTCTTTGCTTCTTTTATGGCGGATTGCAAATCCAGACGTTCTTTTTCGAGGGCCAGTAATTCGATTTCGTTGCGAAGATAAATATCGGACTCCTTTCTTTTGTTATAGCTTTCTTGCTGCACTTCCAGACGCTGCTGTTCACGACGTTTTTGGTTTTCGACTTCGGTATCGAACTCCAGCTGTTTTTGACGCTGATCAAAAGCTAACTGTTGAGCGTGGATTTTATCCTTGGCTTCCCGCCATCGAGCTTGCTGGTGCTCATATTTGGCAATATCGGCTTCCAGTTCCTTTTCTTTTAACTTGGCTTGATGCGCCAATGATTCCGTGTGAGTTCTTTGTTCTGCAAGTCTCAGGCTGGTTTCGTGTTTTTGCTGCTCCTGGAGTTCCGCTTCCAGCGTTATCTCCTTCAGGCTATTAGCATGGCTGACTTTTTCGATATGGATGCGCTTTTCAATTTCAAACTGTTCGAGCAATTGTTTTTCCCGCTCTTCCAGCAAAAGCTTGGTGTTTAAAGCTTCTTGAGACTGTTTCAGGCGCTCCAGTTCGGCATCGCGATTTAATTGATCAAGCTGCTTTTGTTTGTGCTCCAGCCTTTGTTCCTCAACCTCTTGTTCCTGACGAAATAATTCCTTTCTTTTCGTATCATTAAACTCAAAACTTCTTTTAAGAACGGATAAATAAACACTTTCCTGGGCCAGTTGCACATCGGGGAATTCTTCAAATGAAGGTTTTAATGAGCATAAGGCTTGCGATTGGATATTTTGCAATATCAGCATTTCGCTAACGGCCAGCGAGATTCTAGCTTCAATATCGGCTACGCCTTTTTGTACCCATGAACCGTCCGATAAACTGAGCAGCTCCCTATCGATCAAGTTGATAAGCAAATCTTTATAAGTGGCTTTTATATGGTCGTTCAGGCTGGGCAAAATATCCATATTGATCAGCGCATATTTCAGTGAGGCCTGAAACCGAATGTCCAGCTCTACATCAATGGTACAAAAACCATCGTAGAGGCTGATTTGTCGGGTGATGAGCCAGTTTTCAACCGGCAACGGATAAACATGGTGATAGAAGCGTTTAACAAACCCTTCGGGACGTAAAAACAGTTTTGAGTAAGGCCCGATTTTAGTATGGACAAGCTGGCGGTCAGCGTCAAAAACGACTTCCCAGACCTCTGGGCCGGCAAGATCGTCATTGGCTAAGGTGCCTTCAGTGAACCATTTGTCGATTTCATTTCTGGAGCTATTCATCGGCATCTACTTGTCTGGCAATATTAGATTCGGCTTTGAGTTTGTTAATCTTGTCGCTCATTTTTTCGGCAATCAGCGGATAAAGATTAGGGGCGAACTCTACGGTTTTATCATCGATCTTTCTTAAAAAACCACGGCTTAACAATAAACCTACGGCAAACATCCTGGACCAGTCGGAATAACGTTTTGCCCGTTCGATTTCGGTTTTCTCAATGGTCATTTCGAGTTCGTTGTTTTTGTTGATTCGAAACTCGGTAAACTGCCTTAAGCATTCAAAAACCAGGTTTTCTTCTTCCAAGGTCAATGGGCCGGGAGCTGTAAATTCCAGGCGGTATGACAGCAATACGGTGAAAAATTCAACCATGCCCGCACAAATAAAAGCGAACAGCGAAAAATCGGACCACATGGCAGCCGAAGGTTGAACAGGGGCTTTAAATTGGTTATAGGTCATCAATAACGGTGCTTCCGGCAAGGATTGGCCGATATTGCCGGAGAGCAGGTTGATCTTCAGCTGGACATTCTGGAAGTTCTCCAGCATCAACGAATAAGCGCTCTCAATATGGGTCGCAACATCCAATGCATTGATGCTGATTTGCAGTTTTTGAATGTCCTTGTCCAACTCAGAAAAATCATGATCGAATTTGGCCTGCTGTTCTTTTTTCTCCTGATAAATCTGGTTGTAATGTTTCCAGAAAGGGCCTTCGCCGACTTGCTTCTTGTAGCCTTCGGCAATTTGCGCATGAGTTCCAAAATACGCCTGTTGTACATCGAGCGTCGCTTTTTCCAGATCGGCGCGCTGTTGTTTTAAAACATCGCCTTTAATGACCAGAACGTGGTCTAAATAAGATTTTATATCGGTTCTGATCTGGTTTATGCGGCTGATGTGGACATTATCCTGCTGGGAAATTTCATAAAATTTGAAATACGAGAAGGAGACCGAGGCGATTAGCGCAACCAGTAAAGAGCACAGCACCGAAAAATAGCGGATGCGGTTGGCCCGCCAGTGCATTCCGGCCATTTCCAGCGAGCAAATCACGATAATGGATTGGACCGCAATGGTTATGATCAGTGCAATCCAGGGGGTAATGAAATGAGACAAGCCGTAATAGGTGGTGAAGCCTGAAGCGACACTCAACATCAATACAATGGGGATGGTCCATACCCTTAACAAACCGATAAATAAGGTTTGGATGCTATTAATCAAATAGCCTACACCTGAAGCTCTTATTTTGGAGAATTCGGAATTTTTCATTTTAAGGTTATGGATTTTGGGCTTGTTATATAGGTTGAAAGAGTCAATAAGTTTTTTGGGCTACATTATCTTATGCCGCTATCAGAATCGAATTCCTTGCAATGGGTTAAGAAATTAAAGGGCTCATGCGTTGCTGTTGGAGCGGCACGTTGGTAGCCGCTCCTGTAGCTTGGCTTTAATAGATAATTTTTTGATCTTTCAGGCCGTTGTAAATGTCATCAAGGGCTTGGCTATCCGTATCAAAACTAATATTCGCCAAATCGGCGCTGCAATTGACGCATAGGCAAATCAATCCGGCGTTTTTGATGGCGTCTATCAACGATGTGTTTTGAGTCTCTAACACGGTTGTGGCATGACCGTTATCAAATAATTTCCGCTCCAGTTGATAAGCGACTTCTTTGCTGCTCGCCCCGGTCAGAGCAACCGCTGTAGCTTTTTGGCTAAAGCGCGCGGCGCGTTCTTTAGCGCTGACCGGTTGCAGGCTTTCCTCGCCGGTGCTGCCGGTAATCATGCCGGCGCCAACGGTGCCGTTAGTCAGGCGATCGATGATGATGAATGCCCCGGTGCCTTTATGGGTAAGGTAAGGATCGAAAACCACCGGTGCATTCACGGACACCGTGCAGGAGCCGATCTCATTCAAATGCAACTCGGTAGCGTCATGGTGTTCGAGGGTGTTAACGTCGATCCGGTGGTGAATCATCGCAATAGAACCCGGTACACTGCGCGTGGCCAGTTTGATGATGTATTGCTTGCCCGGCGCCAGCGCATTTTCAGACATCCAGACGATAGTGGCTTTGAATTTGTCCGAGACGGTTGCCGGCGATTGCTCGGTGCCGACTATCGTATCGCCGCGGCTAATATCGATCTCGTCTTCCAGCGTTAAGGTGACGGCCATCGGCGAAAAGGCTTGTTCCAGCTCGCCGTCATAGGTCACGATGGATTTGATTTTGCTGCTTTTGCCGGAGGGCAGGGCGGTGATCCTATCGCCTTTTTTGAAGATGCCGGACGCGACCGTACCGCAAAAACCGCGAAAATCGAGGTTGGGGCGGTTGACGTATTGCACCGGAAAACGGGCGTCTTTGAAATTGCGGTCATTGGCGATTTCGATGCTGTTCAGCGCTTCCATTAACGGCAGGCCGGTAAACCACGGCATGTGCGCGCTGGGATTGACGACGTTGTCGCCGTCCAGCGCCGACATCGGGATAAAGGTGATGTCCTGTAAAGCCAGCGACTGGGTGAAATCCAGGTAATCCTGTTTGATTTTGTTGAAAGTTGCCTCGCTGTATTCAACCAAGTCCATTTTGTTGACAGCGACGATAATGTGATGAATGCCCAGCAACGACGCGATAAAACTGTGCCGTTTGGTTTGGGTTTGCACGCCGTAACGGGCATCGATCAGGATGATCGCCAAATCGCAGGTTGACGCGCCGGTCGCCATGTTGCGGGTGTATTGCTCGTGTCCAGGGGTGTCGGCAATGATGAATTTACGTGTGGCGGTAGAAAAATAGCGGTAGGCCACGTCAATGGTGATGCCTTGTTCGCGTTCGGCTTGCAGGCCGTCAACCAGCAAAGCCAGGTCGATCTTGCCGGCTCCGGTGGTGCCGGATTTGGCGCTGTCGGCTTGGACGGCGGCCAGTTGATCTTCATAGATCATTTTGGAATCGTGCAGCAAGCGGCCGATCAGCGTGCTTTTGCCGTCGTCGACATTGCCGCAGGTTAAAAAGCGCAATAATTCCTTGCGTTCATGTTGCGCCAAATACGCGTCGATATCGGTACTGATTAAATCGGATTGGTGGGACATGGAGTTTCCAAAAATAAAAATTATATGAGTTAGGCGAAAGGCTCAAGGCAAAAGGCGAAAGCTAGGCTGACCGTGATTTTATTAGAGCGGACAGCATCTTTGAAATGTGTTCTGCTTCGTTTTTCCAGGAAATGCCTGTTTCTTTTGAAATGTAGCCAATTTCGATGCCTATATAGATTTGAGTACGCAATTCACCGGAGGAGCCTTTTGCGTAAAAAAAGAATTTGTTTGAATCTTTATTGCTGCCCCTCTCAAAACCTTCTGCTATGTTGCTGGGTATAGACAAACAAGAGCGTGTTATCTGATCTTTAAAACCACAATCTTTACAAGTAGCCAAGCCTTTGTAAATATCAACACAAAGTCGTGATGAGCGCCGCCAAACATCCAAGTCTTCAAATCGCGCCATCTTTTAGCCCTTAGCCTTTCGCCCTTTGCCTGCTTTTAAAAATACCCTTCGCGCTTTTTCTGCTCCATGGAACCGGATTGGTCGTGGTCTATTAACCTTCCCTGACGTTCAGAGGTGGTGGTTAACAGCATTTCCTGAATGATTTCCGGCAGCGTCGTTGCGGTTGATTCAACTGCGCCGGTTAACGGGTAACAGCCCAAGGTGCGAAAACGCACCATTTTCATTTCCACTTTTTCGTCCGGGCGGATCGGCATGCGTTCGTCGTCAACCATGATCAACATGCCGTCGCGGTTAACGACAGGACGTTCCTTGGCAAAATACAAAGGTACGATCGGGATATTTTCCAGATGGATGTATTGCCAGATGTCCAGTTCCGTCCAGTTGGACAGCGGGAATACCCGAATGCTTTCGCCTTTGTCGATCTTGCCGTTATAGATGTTCCACAATTCGGGGCGCTGGTTTTTGGGGTCCCAGCGATGATTCTTGTCGCGGAACGAATAGACGCGTTCCTTGGCCCGGGATTTTTCTTCGTCACGCCGCGCGCCGCCGAAAGCCGCGTCAAACTGGTATTTATTCAGTGCCTGCTTGAGGCCGTCGGTTTTCATGACGTCGGTGTGCTTTTTGCTGCCATGCGTAAAAGGCCCGATGCCTTGTTTTATCCCTTCAGGATTGATATGAACCAGCAACTCAAGACCCAGTTTCTTGACCATCTGGTCGCGAAATTCGATCATTTCCTTGAACTTCCAGGTGGTATCCACATGCAGCAGCGGGAAAGGCGGTTTGCCGGGATAGAAGGCTTTCATGGTCAAATGCAACATGACGGCAGAGTCTTTACCGACGGAATATAACATCACCGGTCGTTCAAATTCGGCTGCAACTTCACGAATAATATGAATGCTTTCAGCTTCCAGTTGTTTAAGGTGGGTCAGTTTGTAATCAGTCATTAAAAATCCGTCGGGTTTAAAGGTCGGCTATGTTTATTGAATGCGCTCAATATAAAGTTACTTATTTTAATTTGAACGGACTTTTAATGCCAGATTTGCTTGGGATTTATTGACAATTGAGCGGATTGTCAGACGTAAATAGACTTTAAAGAGTTAACGCAGGTTTATTATTCAGCAACTTCATTGCCGGTAATTTACTGGGAGTCAGTCGGCTTTTTTATAAAGGCCGGATTTTAGTTAATAGCACCTTGATGGTATTATTCGCAGGCTGAGCGTACAACTAGAGGATACATGAGCAATTTTGATTTGAACGCCATTTTGATAAAGGACATTACTCAAACCGGATTGCTGACCTGCTCACCTAATGAGTCGATGCAGGATGCGGCAGTTAAAATGGTGGAGAAAAAATGTAGCGCTATATTAGTTGTGAAAAATGATGAAATCATTGGTATCTGGACGGAAAGAGATGCCTTGAAAATTGATTTCTCATCGCCTGAGGCGCGTTTCAGGCCTATTTCAGAAGGCATGACCAGTCCGGTTATCTCTGTTAATGAAAATAAAAGCTTAGAAGACATCTCAATTAAATTTAGAAAAGACGGTGTTCGGCATTATGTTGTCATCGATGATCATGGTAAACAGCGAGGCATCGTTTCTCAAATTGATGTGGTCAAGAAGCATAATTTCGAGTTTTTCCTGGTTTTAAAAACGGTGGGCAGCGTGCTAAAGCCCTGTCCTCCAATTATCAGCTCAACGCAGAGCATGGCGCAAGCGAGCAGGCTGATGAATTCTTCGCATTCGGATGCGATAAAAGTTGAGTTTTCTGATCAGTCAATCGGCATTCTGACTGAACGGGATATGGTTAAGGCACTGGCTTCTTTAATACGGAACCCGATTGTGGCGGATTATGCAAGCCGGGATCTCATTACCGTCAATGAGCACGAAAGCCTGTATCAAGCCAAAAAAATTATGCTTAGAAGCGGTTTTCAGCATCTCGGTGTCACTGATAATAAAAATAATTTAATAGGAATTATCAATTTGACTGACATATTGGCAGGATTTCGCAGTTCATATGTTGAGGAGCTTAAGGAATCCCTGGCACAAAGAGATGCCTTATTGAAGAATTCGTTAAAAAGCCTGTGTTTGGCGAAAAAGATTATCGATAACACCCAGGAAGGAATTATCACTACGGATAAACATGTAGTGATACAAACCTGTAACGCCGGCTTTACTAGAATTACCGGTTATACGGAAGAGGAAGTTATTGGTAAAACGCCTGCTATCATCAGTTCCGGACGGCATGATAAAAAATTCTATGATGCCATGTGGGAGAAAATCAACAAATATGGTTTCTGGCAAGGTGAAATCTGGAACCGGCGCAAAAATGGCGAGGTTTATCCTGAATTGCTGACCATTACCGAGATTCGGGATGATGAAACCAATGAGATAAGTAATTATGCTGCTGTTTTTAGCGACATTAGTCAGTTGAAAAATGATGAGCAAGAAATTAAGCGCTTGGTTTTTTACGATCCTTTAACTGAATTGCCCAATCGGCGTTTATTAAACGACCGGCTGGCGCATGAGCTGGCGATTACCGGAAGATCAGGAAAAAACGGCGCGTTGTTTTTTATTGATCTCGACCATTTCAAGAATATTAATGAAACGCTCGGACACTCGGCCGGGGACAGGTTGCTTGTGGAAGTCGCCTACCGGTTAAAACTCTGTGTCAGGGATTGCGATACGGTGGCCCGTATCAGTAGCGATGAGTTTGGTATTATTTTGACTGAATTGAATGGGCAAATAGAACTGGCATGCAATGAAGCCAGATATATTGCCGAGAAACTGCAACATAGTATTTGTCAGGCTTATTCGGTCATGAACCACAAACTCTATGTGTCTTCCAGTATCGGCATTGCCATGTTCTCGGAAAATTCAGGCGTACCCGACGATTTACTCAAACAAGCCGGCGCGGCAATGAATCGCGCTAAAGAAAGCGGTCGTAATATGCTGCAATTTTTTCAAAACAGCATGCATGAAGCGGTTATGGAAAGAATGCTGATCGAAAAAGAATTGCGCCATGCTTTGGATGAAAATCAGCTGTCCTTATATTATCAGCCGCAGACTGACTACCACGGCAATCTGGTCGGGGCTGAGGCGCTCATCCGCTGGAATCATCCGCAAAAAGGCTTTATCCCTCCCGATAAGTTTATCCCGATCGCTGAAGAGTGCGGGTTGATTCAGGCGGTAGGCGCCTGGGTGCTTGAACAAGCATTTATTCACCTTAGGCAGTGGGATAAACGAAAGGCGCATTTACCTCATTTAGCGATTAATATCAGTCCGAGGCAGTTTTATCACGATGATTTTATAGGCATTCTTAGCAAGCTTGCTAAGCAATACCAGATAAGTCCGTCAAGGATCATGCTGGAATTTACCGAAGGGTTATTGATGAATGATGTCGATGCCGCTATCAATAAAATCAAACAGCTTAAAAAATTGGGCTATACCTTTTCAATAGATGATTTCGGCACCGGCTACTCATCATTAAGTTATCTGAAACATTTGCCGGTGGATCAGTTGAAGATTGATAAATCCTTTGTAGAAGATATTACCAAAAATGAAGATGAGGCTATTTTTGTAGGCACTATTATTGCAATAGCACAGCGTATGAATTTGGAAGTTGTCGCGGAAGGTGTTGAATCGAAAATGGAGCTGGAGTTTTTAAAACAAAACGGCTGTCCCTGCTATCAAGGTTATTATTTTAGCAAACCATTGCCGGATGATCAGTTTTTTGAGCATTGGCTAAAAAAACTGAAGCACTAGTTTAGCTGCATATTAGACCACAATATTTTTAGACAAATGGCGAGTAAGAATGAAAATTGATCTTTGTTATGTAACACATTTTGCTGGATTGCTGCGGAAAACTTTAGGCGGTTTGATTGTAGCGGCGCTCCTGTTAACCTCTGGATGTGCTACGGTTGGGCATGAATTTCCTACAGGTCCGGTTTCATCCATCAAGATAGGTGAAACCACTCAGAATGATATTTACACCACGTTCGGCTCTCCGTGGAGAACCGGTTTGGATAGCGGCATGAAAACGTGGACTTATGGTAACTATTATTACACTCTGTTTGGTGATGGCAGCACCGAAGATCTGGTTATTAAATTCGATAAACGTGGTGTGGTTTCGTCTTTTGTATTCAATACCACCAAACGCTCGAAATAAGCCAATCAGTACATTCAATAAGTGTAAGTAGATTGATTCGCGACGAAGACACGAAGTTTTAATTTCTTCGTGTCCTTCGTGTTATGGAAACAGCTCCACATAGTCGCTCGTGGCAATTATTCTATTGATTCATGTCCAAAGCCAACGCTTCGGCGACTTTGATGCCGTCCACCGCCGCAGAGAGAATTCCACCTGCATAGCCGGCACCTTCTCCTGCCGGATAAAGTCCTTTGATGTTCAAACTTTGGTAGTGCTCATTGCGTTTGATACGAACAGGCGATGAGGTGCGGGTTTCGACGCCAGTCAACACCGCGTCTTTCATTGCAAAGCCCTTTATTTTCTTATCAAAAGCCGGGATGGCTTCGCGTATCGCAGCGATGGCATAATCCGGTAAAGCCGAACTGAGGTCGCATAAATGAACGCCCGGTGTATAGGACGGTTGTACCGAGCCCAGTGCCGTCGACGGCCGTTTGGCAAGAAAATCTCCGACCAGTTGCCCTGGCGCCTCATAAGTTTCACCTCCCAACTTGAAAGCATGCGCTTCCAGGCGGCGTTGAAAATCAATGCCCGCTAATGGATGTCCGGGATAATCGTCAGGCGTAATGCCGACGACAATGCCGCTGTTGGCATTACGTTCGTTGCGCGAGTATTGACTCATGCCATTAGTGACCACATGCCCCGCCTCAGAGGTGGCAGCCACTACGGTGCCGCCGGGGCACATGCAAAAGCTGTACACAGAGCGACCGTTGCTACAGTGATGCACCAGCTTGTAATCGGCAGCGCCCAGTAACGGATTGCCGGCATTGTCGCCCCATCGGCAAGCGTCGACCAATGACTGCGGGTGTTCTATGCGAAAGCCAATCGAAAATGGTTTGGCTTCAATGTAAACGCCTCGGTCATAAAGCATTTTAAAAGTGTCGCGGGCACTATGGCCGACCGCCAGCAACACATGAGTCGTGTTAATTGTTTCACCGCTGGCGAGTGTCACGCCGCGAACCTGTCCGTTTTCAATGAGGATGTCGTCAACCTTGCTTTGGAAACGGATTTCACCGCCCAATGATTCAATAGTTGCACGTAGCTGTTCTACGACTCCGACCAGTCTGAACGTGCCGATATGAGGCTTGCTGAGGTGGAGAATTTCAGGCGGCGCACCTGCTTTGACGAATTCGGTAAGTACCTTGCGTCCATAATGATTCGGGTCCTTGATTTGGGTGTGCAGCTTACCGTCAGAAAAAGTTCCGGCACCGCCTTCACCAAACTGCACATTGGATTCAGGGTTGAACACGCTTTTGCGCCAAAGGCCGAAAGTGTCTTTAGTGCGTTCCCGTACCTCTTTTCCACGTTCCAGAATAATCGGCCGAAAGCCCATTTGCGCCAGAATTAATCCGGCAAACAGTCCGCACGGCCCTGTGCCGATGACAACAGGACGCGACGCTAGGTCTTCTGGCGCCTGAGTTACAAAACGATAAGTGCTGTCAGGTGTTAAAGAAATGTGAGGGTCGTCTTGCAGGCGATTAAGGATCACCTGCTCATTTGCGGTTTCAATATCAACAGTGTAAACAGTCAAGATCGCATTGCGTTTACGCGCATCAAAGCCTTGCCGGAATATTGTGTATGTGATGAGTTCTTTTGCAGGGATGCCAAGCCGATCAAGTATGGCATTTTTGAGCATATTTTCCGCGTGATTGAGTGGGAGTTTTAGTTCAGTGATTCTCAACATGTAGTATGTTCCGATTGGTTCGTGTTCAGAACCGAGTGTTTTTGCTGGTCGCAAGGTAAGATAATGGCTATTATTTTACCTTAACGGGGCTTTTCTTGTTAGCAGGACATAATGGTTGTGATTAAACATTAAAGTGAGGGCTACAAATGACACTCGGAAAATTGTTGGCAGCGATTGGCGTTATTTTGGTGGTTATCGGACTTGCTGTCAGTTATGCGCCTTGGTTAATTAGCTGGTTCGGTAAATTGCCCGGCGATATACGTATTGAGAATGAACAGCGGTTTATATTTATTCCAATTACTTCTATGCTCATTGTTAGCGTTATTTTAACATTGATAGTGAATCTTTTTTTTCGTAAATAGTGAATTAATCAACACTATTTTTATATTATATTTGTCGGGTACCTCTAGTTCTTGTAAAATGATTAATTAAGTATTGCTGTACCCATAATAAGCGTAATTTGGAACAAGAATGGAACTATCACAAGAATTGCTACAGAAAAAAATTCTGATTGTAGATGATGCAGCTTCAATGCGTACACTAACCAAAGCTATTCTGCGAGAAGCCGGATTTACTCATGTTTTTGATGCGCCCGGTGGGGAAGAAGCCTTGCTCATGATGAGAAAGGTAAAAATCAATATCGTGGTATGTGACTGGAACATGCCGGGCATGAGCGGCCTTGATTTGTATAGAACAGTCAAAAGCGACGAGAAATTAATTACTCCGCCCTGGATAATGCTGACGTCTTCGTCTGAAGGAGACAAGGTTAAGGAAGCTATTATGGCAGGAATAACGTCTTATATCGTTAAACCTTTTAAGCCTGATAATCTGATTAAACAAGTAATAGGTAAGCTTTCTTAAGTCGCTTATCCGCACAAAAAGCCCGGTTCGCAATCGAGTATTGCGAACCGGGCTTTTTTTATGTCTCTTGTATTTCGATGCTTGATTTAGCTGTTGGTGCTCGCCTTTTTCCGATATTCTTCTTGTCCCTGTGGCGGATTTTGACTTTTTCAGCAGCCGCTTTTTTAGGCTCTATTTTCTTTTTACCGCCTGTCGCCTTTCCGGAAGCTTTGAGTTTTTTGGGACCCTTATATTTGCCTTCCAACTCTTTAATATTGCGCTGTTTGAATTTCTGCTTCAAAAAGCGCTCAATGCCGGACATTAAGTTCCATTCGGTGTGCTTTACCAAAGCAATGGTCAGTCCCAGTTCATCGATCCGGCCTGTCCTGCCTATGCGGTGTATATAATTGATGCCGTTTCTGGGTACATCAAAGTTAATTACCAGGTTAATGCCCTTGATGTCCAAGCCGCGCGCGGCAAGGTCGGTAGCAAGCATGATGTTGATCGCGCCATCACGGAACAATTCCATCATCCGGTTACGATCTTTTTGATCCATTTCGCCATGCAGCACGCCGACACGGAGTTTTTGTCCGCGTAGCGGTCCGCGAAGAGCGTCTGCCTGAATCCGGCTGTTGGTAAAAATTAGCGCCTTGTCATAGGTTTCATTTTGCAACAGCCAAGTCAGTAGCTTTAGCTTATGATCATTGTCATCGGCTAATACAATTTGCTGCTCAATGTTGCGGTGACCGTCATGCAAAGTATTTAAAGCGACGACTTCATGATTTTTCAGCAGCTTGTCAGCCATTTTGATAACGCCAAAATGGGTCAATGTGGCAGAAAACAGCAAGGTTTGCCGCTGTGCATTGCAGCTATTGGCGATAGTCAGTACGTCTTCGCTAAAGCCCATGTCCAGCATGCGGTCGGCTTCATCCAGTATCAACACTTCCAGGTTGCTGAAGTTCGGTATCTCCTGATCCATCAGTTCCAAAACCCTGCCTGGGGTCGCAATAACAATTTCCGTGTTTCTGCGGAGCATATTCTGCTGTAACCTAAAATCATTGCCCCCGGTAATTAGACCCGTTTTCAGGTCGGTAAATTCAGTTAATTGCTGGCAGTTTTTAAAGATCTGCTGAGCAAGCTCTCGGGTCGGGGTCAGTATTAAGGCCCGCACACCGGGTTTTCCAGAAGGCAGAGTTAGCAAATGATGCAGTGTCGGCAGCAAAAACGCAGCGGTTTTCCCGCTTCCTGTTTCAGCGCTCACCAGCAGGTCTTTATATTCCAGAGCAAGAGGAATCGACTGTAGTTGCACGGGCGTAGGCTGCTCAAAACCGAGGTTTTTAATTGCCGAGAGCAATTGTTCGTCTAGCGATAGGTCTGAAAATGATGGCGCTTTTTTTATTGGATTAGAATGCATGAATCTTTAAATGAATTGCAAAAGTGCAAGGGTGATAGGGATCAATCTTTGCTTGTATTATAAGCCTTTTACGATCACGGTTATGATTAAATAACTATTTATTGCAAATCGGTTTTTTAGCTTTTAAGCTAAGTTAACAATAAAAGCAGCATCTCTGCGTTGACATAGATCAGGAAAAAGCCATGATACCCATTAGAGATACAGCGCCCTGCCATTCAAAACCTATAATCACCTGGGGGATAATGGCGATTTGTATTATTGTTTTCGTGTCAATGAAACTGATGCCCGATCAGTTAAGTTATCGACTGCTTAATCTTTACGGCATGGTGCCTATTCGCTACACCAATCCTTATTACGGCTTGCCTTTCGACGGCTACTTATCTTTTCTGACCAGCTTGTTTATGCACGGAAACTGGCTGCACCTTATTATGAATATGTGGTTCTTGTGGATTTTTGGCGATAATGTAGAGGACAGAATGGGGCGGTTGCCGTTCTTGATTTTTTATCTGGTATGCGGGCTTTTAGCTACTTTTTTACAATGGTTGTTCGATCCAAATCTGGCTATTCCTGTGGTTGGCGCATCAGGCGCTATAGCCGGTGTGTTGGCCGCTTATTTTTTCTTATATCCTCTTGAACGCGTTGTTGTGTGGGTTCCTATATTATTTTTACCCATTGTTATTCATGTTCCGGCGATTGCTTTTTTAGGCTTGTGGGTTCTGGTTCAATTACACAGTGCGACAACAGCAATGATTTTTGGAGGGGTTGCTGTTGATGTGGCTTGGTGGGCTCATTTAGGCGGCTTTATTGCCGGTTCTGCCTTATATCGGTTATTTATTCGTAAAGACCAAGCCGAAAAAAATGAATTATTTTGACAGTGTTAAGGTATAATTTGCCGCTTCAAAAGTGGTGTTTTTGACGACATTAGGGTCAGGGAGCTTTCCTGGCTAAAAGACTTCTTAAGTTCAAGCAGGAAATTGAAAGTAATATGAAAAAAGTTAACGTTGCGTTAGTCAGGCTAATTCAGTTTGTAGTTTTTGTGGTGTCCGTGTTCATGGTAATCGTCTATTTTGGCGCCATGGTTCTATTGCCTTTGGACGCTGTTGTATTGCTGATAAAATTGATGGGTGTTGTCGGTCTAAACGGTTTTATTGCAGCCTTTATTGCGATCCCGGCTGTTGGTTACTTGAGTTTAATGGTTTACAAAACACCAGGGCTTTGCAAAATGGTGGTTGATGCAGGCGTAGACTTGATCAAGGTAAGTAAAACCAGAATTGAAGCATTTAACGAAATTGCAGACGCGGTAAAAGCTTAATATTTCGAAATATCGTATTCAAAAAGGTGTGGCCGGTTTCGGCACACCTTTTTTTGTGCCTGTAACTTTTAGGCAGATCACCTCCGTTTCCGCAATGCCCAATAAAACACCAGCGTCGCGAACGCGGCGAACAAGTGTTTTAGTGAGTGTCCGCTCAGTAAGCCCAGAATGCTGTAAAGTCCGGCATCGAACAGTTCCATAAGTTTCGAGACGGCATAAGCGCCAACGATGCCCCAAATATATTTGTCTCCGTTTAGCTTCGAGTCAAACAGCCAGAGGATTAGTGGTATCAGTAAAGCCGGTAAAAACTGCACCAACGCGTAAGCGCGCAAATCGCCGTGCCCGTTGATTTCCGTTACCTGCCAGTAAACCACTGAGACAATGCCTAATATCAGCAACGGGACGAATAACTTCCACGCCAACCGCGTTGAAATATATTCCCCGACAATAGCGCTGAACAAAGCCATGAAGGCTATCGTCATCGGCAGGCGATCCCACAGCAAGGTTTGATTGTCAGGCCGGTAATGGTAGTACGCAGAACCGAAACCGATCAACAGTGTCCCGATAAAGAACGTCAAATACATCGCCTGTAGCTCTTCCAGTCCGCCGCTTGCCTTATGTGATGCAATCAGCCTGATTCCCATAATACCGATGATGACAAACGGCAAATTGGACAGCACATTAAAAAAATTGGCTATACCGGAGATACGCCTTTGATCGGCAAAGTTATGGTAAGACGGATCCTGGGCAATGGGGTCGATGTTAAATATAACGATAGTGGCAACAACAATTATCGCGAACAAAGTTTTCAGGCGTTTATCGGCGAGCATAAGATGTAAATTAACTGGCAATAACAAAGGACAGAGTGTAATCCCTCTTGTATGATTGGGCATCCTTTGTATTTCATGGAGATATTGTTATGCCTGTATTGCTCGCGTTAATCGGTTTTATCGTCATCGTTGCATTGCTTTTTATCGGTATTTACAACCGGCTGGTCAACTTACGCAATGGCGTCAAAAATGCCTTTTCCCAGATAGACGTTCAATTGACCCGGCGTTATGACCTGATACCGAATCTGGTTGAAGCGGTTAAAGGCTATATGAAACATGAACGGGAAACCCTGGATGCGGTGATCAGCGCAAGGAATGTCGCGGTGACCGGGCTGAAGGCTGCCGAAGCCAATCCTTCCGATCCCGAAGCGATCCGGCAGTTGGCAAGCGCCGAGGCTGCGCTTCAGGGCAGCTTGGGCAAGATGTTTGCCTTGGCAGAGGCTTATCCCGATCTCAAAGCCAATCAAAATATGATGCAGTTTCAGGAAGAATTAGCGTCTACCGAGAACAAAGTCGCTTTCGCGCGTCAGGCTTTCAATGATGCGGTCATGACTTACAACAACGGCAGGGAGAATTTCCCCAACAATATCCTGGCCGGCCTATTTAATTTTAAACCTGCCGAACACCTGGAAATAGAAGCGCCGGAAAAACGCCAAGCGCCGAAAGTTTCCTTTACTTAAGACTTGGATAAAGCAGATGAATTTCTTTCAAAGCCAGGATAATGCCCGCCGCCAGACCCGTTACCTGATCTTGATGTTCATACTGGCCGTGATTGCCATCGTAGCGGCGGTCAATCTGGTGATCGCGGCGCTGATTATAAATACGGGCAATGGAGCAGGTGCTGCGGCGCTGCCCGATTTTAACTGGATCATGAATAACCTGGGACTGGTGACCGGTGTTTCACTGGCCACCATCGGCTTTATCAGCCTGTCCAGTCTTTATAAAATTGCGTCACTGAGCGCAGGCGGAGGAAAAGTGGCCCGCAGCCTGGGCGGCACGTTGATTACCGCAGAGAATAAAGATCCGTTACGCCGCCGTTTGTATAATGTCGTTGAAGAAATGGCGATTGCATCCGGCATTCCGATGCCGGAAGTTTACGTGTTGGAGCAGGAGCCGGGCATTAACGCTTTCGCAGCAGGGTTTACCACCGGCGACGCGGCAGTGACCGTTACTCGCGGCACACTGGAAACGCTGAGCAGAGATGAGCTGCAGGGCGTAATCGGTCATGAATTCAGCCATATCCTCAACGGCGATATGCGCTTAAGCACACGGCTGATGGGCATTTTGTTCGGTATTCTGGTCATCGGCCTGATCGGCAGGGCGGTGTTGAACAGTGCCCGCTACGGTAACATTCGTTCCGATAATTCCCGCCGTGGCAACACAGCCGCTATTTATCTGGCCGGGTTAGGGCTGTTTTTGATCGGCTATATCGGCGTTTTTTTCGGTCAGCTGATCAAGGCGGCGGTATCGCGGCAACGTGAATTTCTGGCCGATGCGTCAGCCGTACAATTTACCCGTCAGACCCAAGGCATCGCCGGCGCGCTAAAAAAAATAGCCGCCGCCCAGCAAGGCTCTGAACTACAGGCCGCCGATGCCGAAGAAGTCAGTCATATGTTGTTTGCTACCGGCGCTTCATTCAGTTCACTATGGGCGACGCATCCGCCTTTGGTTCAGCGTATCAAAGCATTGGAGCCGAATTTTGATGAGTCTGAAATAGAAAGGCTTGCCGAAGCCATGCCATATCAATCTCAACACGGCTCGGAAGCTTCCGAGCAGAGTTTGCCGACGGCCGGGATTGCTTCGCAACATTTATCCGTAACACCGGATGCCTTGACAGAAACAGTAGGCCTGCCTACTGAAGAGCATATACAGCTGGCTTCGGCCTTGCGGCAATCGATACCCGAAAATCTGTATCGCGCCGCCCATTCAGGAACTGATGCCTTGCCGTTAGTATTGGCGTTGCTGCTCGATGCCAATGAAGCCGTGCGTCGAACGCAATTAGATCTTATTGCTCAACAACTGGGTGGAACGACGGTTATGGCGGCCGAGACTCTGTGGTCGGAAGTACAAAAACTGGACTCAAGGTTCCGCTTGCCGCTATTACAAATCGCTTTCCCGTTGATTAAAAACCGGCCGATGGAGCAGCTTGAACGCATAGCCGATCTGGTACAGGGATTGATTGAGGTAGATGGTGTGGTTGATACCTTCGAGTTCGCCTTGAGCCGCGTTTTAAAAATGCATCTGAATGACGCCGCTCATCCGCAACGCCGGCAGGATCATCTTCGCCTGACGCAGTTGCCGGAAGCGGTCGGCGTGTTGTTTTCGGTCATGGCAAAGCAAGGGCATGACGAAACCGAAGTAGCTTACCGAAAAGGCATGGAATGCTTGGGACGCCATGAACCGAGGATAAAAATGCTGATCGATACAAAACAGTGGCCGGATTATCAACCGCTTGAAGATTGGATGCCGGCCACAGAGGCGGCGTTGAAGCAGTTGGACAGGCTGCATATGGCGGACAAGCAAGCCCTGATTTCCGCGCTGGTGCTGACAATATCGCATGACGGTAAGGTCAGCCCTCATGAAGCGGAACTGCTAAGAGCGGTATGCGCTACCGTGCATTGCCCGTTGCCGCCTTTTGTCTTTAATGCCGGTGGCATCTAGCTTGTTTTTGGTATATTCTCAGCGCAGTTGTACGGGTAGTCTGAGTGCTCAGTTAATAGCGCTTTGGCAAATAGTAAAAAATAATTAAATACGGGATAACGCACATGTCAGAAATAATATCGAACATTCCAGCAATAATTTACGCGCTAACGGTAGCGTTTGTCGTTTATGTCATCTATACCGTGGTCACTGACAAGGAAAAGGATTCATAATTGAAGCTGCACACTTTTTGATGTGAAGATCAATAGACTGGGATTAGATATTCGCTAATCCAGCAAGCTAGAAACTTAATCGATCCATTTTGGTTAAGCCATCCAATTGCTCTGTGCTAAGAGCTAGCCAAATTCAATGACTTACCGAATTTTAGCCGACTCCGTTCTTATTGTTCATCTCCTGTTTATCGGCTTCGTCACTTTTGGCGGTCTAGCCGCGCTTCGCTCTCCCTGGATTGCGCTGGTTCACGTACCGGCGGCTTGTTGGGGCGCCTATATTGAATTGGCCGGAGGGTTGTGTCCGCTTACAGTGATAGAAGTCGGGTTTCGCCGAATGGCTGGCGAGGCCGGCTACTCGGGTAGTTTTATTGAGCATTACCTCTTGCCCATCATCTATCCTGCCGGGCTCACGAGAGACATCCAATTGTGGTTGGCGGGCTTTGTCATAATGATCAACGTTGCGATCTATAGCAGGCTCGTTTATCGATTGCGGGTTTCCGGACCCAAATAACCGGATAGCAATTTCGGCACTGTTTTTCCAGTGATTTACGGCTCCAAATCTGTTTTATAGTTTGAATCCAACAACTGTTCGGTCAATTGTTTGCCCGCTTCGATCAACGGATGAATGACAAAAGTCGCTCCCAATCGGTAAAGTTCTTTTTCCTCATGGTCATGAAAACAAACCGTCCCGATCGAACCTGAAAATTGCAGATTTTTCAATTGCCTTACCGATGATGATCTGGCTTCGAATGCAGGCATGGTCAGGATAATCCCTTTAATTTTTTCCAAGGGCAGGTTCTCCCATAATGCGGAGTCTTCGGCATCGCCGTAAAACACTCTTCGTCCTTCCGCAAGCAAGTTTTCCAGTACGGTAGGGTCGGCATCCAGCCCCAAAACCCGAGTATCCTGCTGCTTAAAAGCAAGATAGGCGGCAATACCGGTACGACCCATGCCCACTACCAGCCATTCTGCGCCCCCGATACTGCTGGGCAGCCGGTCCATATGTTCGACTTTCCGTTCAAAACGGACTAATGCCGGTTCCAGCATGGAAAACAGACGATGCGAAAATCGGTTTAACGGCGCCGCAATAGCCAAGGATAGCGCTACTGCCAGACCGATTACAGATTCCCAAGCAGGCGGAAGCAGGTTCGCTTCGACGACGACATTCGAGGTGATCAACGCAAACTCACTGTAGGTCATCAATGCCAAGGAAGAAACAAAAGCCGTGCGGGCACGCAACCCGACCAGTAAAAACAAGGCAAAGAACAGCAGGCCTTGCAAGGGTAATAAAAATATTAGCTCTAACACCTGCAAAATTTCGCTATAACCGGGCAGATCGGCCAAACCGATTTGCAGGAAAAATGCGGCTAAAAAGGTTTCCTTTAGCCCCCATAGTTTTTTAGAAAGATCGTCTATGTCGATGTGTCCGGCCAACATGACGCCCATCAGTAATGCGCCGATGTCGCTGGAAATGCCGACGTTTTGTGCCAACAGTCCGCCTGCCAGCGCCAGTGTTACGCCCAATAACAATTTCAATTCATCGTTGTGGCTGGCGCTAAGCAGCCGATAGGCCAAAGGACGAAGAAAAGGAATCAGCAATAGGCAAAGCGCCCAAGGTGAGGGTTGTTTGTTACTGGCAACAGCCAGCAGGCCGATAGCAACAATATCCTGTAAGATCAATATGCTTAGAACATCTCGTCCATATAACGTGGAAAGTTCGCCGCTATCCTCCAACACCTTAACCGCAAGCACCGTGCTGGAAAAAGCCAGGCTCACGCCTATTATCAAGCCACCGGTCACCTGTCCATTCAAGCCAAAGTAAACCAGCGCTGAAAATGAGGTGACGATAAGTAGATGCAAAATGCCGACGTTAAGCACTTCACGTCGTAACAGCGAAGAAAGCTTCAATTTCAGGCCGACCGTAAACAATAGTAGTTCAATCCCGATATCGGCTAAATGCTTAAGCGTGTCGTTGGCCTCAACGCCGGCAAGATTTAACGCATATCCTGCCATCAGGTAGCCGACCAAGGGAGGTAAAGATAATCGGCTGCTTATCAAGCCCGCAAGATAAGCAGTTCCAACCCAAAGCAGTTCCATAATAAAAGCTGTCCCGATAAGTACGATTACTAATTATGATAGCGTAAATATTGTTTAAAATGGACTGCCCTGGTAAAAACTAGGATAAAGCTTTTAGGTGGTCAGAAACGTTTCTGTACTCTAGAAATTGGAAGTTCAGGTCGCAAAGGGGGGAGCAAGTGCTTAATAAGATCATTCACGATGCTCTCATGATCTGGGTAACCATTGAACCGATTGGGACTGTTGTGCTGTTTGCGGCACTGACTTCCGGACTTTCGCCAACAGAACGTAGAAAAACGGCAACAAGGGCGATTGCTTATTCGGCTATTGTTTTGCTCGTTTCAATTCTTGTCGGGCAAATTCTTCTTACCGCCATGCATATTCAACTGATCTCGTTGCAAATTGCCGGCGGCATCATTTTGTTTCTTTTCGGCCTGCAGATGATTTTCGGTCTGACGTCAAGTACTTACAGCCAGTCTGAGGCCGGGCATGATATTGCCGTGTTTCCACTGGCAATACCTTCCATTGTGGGACCCGAGGCCATTATGGTGGTGATTTTACTCACCGACAATTACCTCTACTCTATCACCACGCAAGCGATAACTGCCGGTATAACCCTGGCTATCCTTGCTGTCACTTACGTGTTAATGCTTCTCGCAGAGCATCTTGTGCGTATTATTGGTAAAAACGGTGCGGCGATACTGGAGCGTATTATGGGAATAATCCTCGCCACACTGTCAGTCGATTTGATTATCGATGCGTTTGCCAGCATGGTTCAGTGGAATATTCCAAAACCATAACCGTATGCAGAAGAAGCTAGAGTCGGTAAGTGCGAGCGGATTCGAAGTTCTTTCTTAACTTAAACGGAGGATGTGACGATGTCTATTAGTGAGTTTTGCAATCGCGAAGTGGTGTTCGCGACCAGAGAAATGAGTCTACCGGAGGCGGCGCAACTGATGCGCGAGTATCATGTGGGCGCTCTGGTAGTTATCGACGAAGTTAACGGAAAACGGGTGCCGGTCGGTATCGTTACAGACCGCGATATCGTCATAGAAGTTATTTCCCAATCCCTGGATCTCGATGACTTCAGTGTAGGCGACATCATGGGGCCGCAACTCATTAGCGTGCAGGAAAAAGACGGTGTGTTTGAAACGATCCGACTGATGCGCACCAAAGGCATCCGCCGCATCCCGGTGGTTAATCAGGAAGGGGGACTGGTAGGCATTATATCGGCAGACGATATATTGGATCTTCTGGCTGATGAAATGGCAGAACTGGCCAAAGTCGCTCCTCGCGAACAGGAGCGAGAAGCTAAAACAAGAGTTTGTTAACGTAAAAAATGCAGGGGATTGTCATTGCCGCACCGGTGGAGGAGCGATGAAAAGGCATGGCAAAAAAAACCTTCATCGTTGATAAACGATGAAGGTCAACCCCTAAAATGGCTATGCTTTGGTTGTATCAACTGCCTATCAATGTTCATCCTAAGCTTTTGAGTTGGCTTTAATCCCGTAAATTGAATAAACAACGATGATGATCAAATAGACGCTAAGAGCAGTCATAAATTCACTGGGCTTTTCGGCGGAAGCTTGAGGACTTATTTCGCCATTAACGATCTGTGTCGATGGATCTGTGTCCGGTGAGTTTTTCTGCGTTGGCGTTATTTTGTTCGGTGCAATAATCTTCGGCTCTTCCTGAACTTCAATAGCGGCAACATTCAATGACAAGGTTAATGCTGCAAAGCAAGTTAATAAGCTTTTCATAATCATTGCTGCTCGCTCATGGAAAGAGAGTTTACTGAAAAAGATAGCGATACGAAACTATTATTGATTTATTTCACTATGAAGGCAACCTTTTTATGGAGAACGGGTACGACTGCATCAACGGCTGATATTGCCAGCAACATTCAGCACCTCTTAAAGAGTCTCCGTATTCAACAATATCACTTCAATTTCTTCGGTAATTTCTTCCTGCCGGTAAATCTGGGATTTTTTTTGCAGCCGTACGGTTTCATCATCAAGATGATTGACTGCGCCTTCCAGATGTTGCTGGCGGCTAGTGTTTTCGGCCAACAGCGAGATATAAAAAATTTCATGCAGTACCGCAAATAAATAATGGTCGATCAAGTCTGCAAAAAACTCGCCGGGTTCCAGGTTGAGTAAAGGCGGGTGGCCATAATGAAAGGTTATCTGGTTGGGCTGGGCAAAAGGGGGAAACACTTGGCGCCGGCTGATTTGGTTGGATGCGTTATCGTGATAAACAACGGTCAGTTCGAATGCCGGGGCGGATTTGCCGTGCAATGCGCTGATGGCGTCAATCAGGCGGCTAATAACCGTAGGCACTTCTTCGGCGGCATTGGCGCCTTCAAGTGTCGCAATAACTTCCGTGGCTATGCCCGGCAGCCGATTACAAAGTCGGCTGCCGATGGCAATAATGCCGGTATAAGCTTGGCCTGCGACAGCTTTGATCAGGCTTTCGTTAAAATCGCCGCAGAACCCGCGCTCCGAGCCCAGCAAAATGCAGACCTGCGCAACGTTGCCCTCTGCTGTAGCCAGGCCGGGATAAAAATCCAGAAAATCCAGCGCAACGCGTTCGATATTCGCCACGGCTTGACCCTGCATGGTTTTAAAACGCTGCAATTTATGAGTTTCCATGAAAGCCAGGATCTTCATTGAATTTAAAATGCTGCGTATTTCCTTTAGCTGGGTAATACGCAGTTGCAGTTCGCGGCTCAGGCTCATGACGGTTTAAGCCATTCACTGAGGGTTTGCTGCCACTGTTCAGGACTGCTTTCCAGCGTCAGTGTCGTCGTTTTAATACGCTGTTCAATGTTAACCAGCATTTGCGCAATGTCTTCAGGAGCCGCCTGGTCAAACAGTCCGGCATTAAATGCAGTCAGCCAGGCTAGCTGAAAAAGGCTGCTGTGCGGAGCCAGCCGATCCTGTTTTAATAGCTCGCGCAGCAGCCGCCCGCGTTTGATTCGCGCTTCCATTGATGCCTCCAGACGCTGACCGAACCGGGTGAAAGCTTCCAGCTCCAGAAATTGCAGATAATCCAGTTTCATTTGCCCCGCTTGATCACGGATACTCATGTCCTGCGCTTTACCGCCTATCCGCGATACCGACCGGGTAATGTCGATGGCCGGGCGAAATCCTGACACAAACAGGTCGTTATCCAGATAGATTTGCCCGTCGGTAATGGAGATCAGGTTGGTTGGAATGTAGGCGGCAATTTCCCCCTGTTTGGTTTCGATGATCGGCAACGCGGTCATGCTGCCGCCGCCGTTTTCGGCATTCAGGCAGGTTGAGCGTTCCAATAGGCGGGAATGGACAAAGAAGATGTCGCCCGGATAGGCTTCGCGGCCGGGCGGCCTGCGCAGCAATAACGACAGCTCCCGATAAGTCCTGGCATGAGTAGATAAATCGTCATAGATAATCAGCGTATCCCGGCCTTGCGCCATCCAGTATTCGGCCAACGCGCAACCGGCAAACGGGGCGATATATTGCAAGCCGGGCAGGGCGCTGGCTTCGGCGACCACGCACACCGTATAGTCCAGCGCGCCATGGCTTTTTAAGGTTTCCAGCGTGCTGACCACCGCAGAGCGTTTCTGGCCGATCATTACGTAGATGCACAGTACATTTTTATCTTTTTGATTAATGACGGTATCGATGGCGATGGACGTCCTGCCCAGGCCTTCATCGCCGACGATCAATTGCCGCTGGCCTTTGCCTATCGGAATCAAGGTGTCGATAATTTTTATGCCGGTATACAGCGGTTTATGCACAAAATCACGGGCGATAATCGCGGGCGAGGCTTTTTCCATATTCTCTCGCCCTGCCTGGGTTGGCGGCAGCAGTCCGTCCAGCGGCGCACCTAACGGGTCGATAACCCGGCCGATAAAGTCATTGCCGACCGGTATGCTCAGCGAGTGCTTGGAAAGGCGAACCGTAGTGCCGGCGGTCAGTGCTTCGGTTTCATACAGTAAAATTGCGCCGATGCGGTCGCGGTTAAGGTCGAAGACCATGCCCCGGCTGCCGTCGGCAAAAACCAGGATGTCCTCGATCGCCGCCGACGGCAGGCCCTTGATCCAACTGATGCCGTCGCCGATTGAAACCACCGTGCCTTGTTCGATAATACGCAGTCCCGGCTGATAGTTAGCAAGCCACTCGGCTTGTTTATCCAGCAGACTGTCCTGTGACCCAGGCTCGACAGCAGCTGCGATCTCACCCTCGAGCGTGGGGAATACAAGCGCTGTATCATTCGGGCTCATTGGCAATCTCGGCAAAACCGGTCAGTTCATGTTGCAGGTTGGCATTGAGTACCCAGGCACCGATATCCATGCGCAGGCCGGCGATCAGCGCTTGATCCTGATGGTATTGAAAATTGAGTTGGCTGTTGATTAACGTTCCCAGTTTTTGTTCCAGTTGCCGGCGCATTTCAACAGGCAGCGGATAGGCGCTGGTTATCTTGATAGGCAGCGATTTTTTGGTTCCCATCATGGTCAGGCACAGCTTGCAGGCTTCCGGCAAGGTGACCAGGTTATCCATCAGCAGCGTAAATAAGCGTGCTTCCAGTTCGGGGCCGGCGGATTGATGCAACAGCATTCCGGCAAATTTGGCACCGTTGCGCAAGGCCTGTTTTTCGAGCTGCCGCTGTATCTCCCGCCGCTGTTTCGACAGCAACACATTGGCTTTTTGCCGTTCCTGTTCAAGATCGGCATTCAGCTTGTCCAGGTGCGCTTTTCTTTCGGCTTCCAGCTGCCGGTGCAGCGCGCTGATAGCCGTCTGTTTTTCCTGGTCCCATAATTTTTGCCGGTTTTCATAAAAGCTGCATTGTTGTTCCGCCTGTAGTTTCAGGTTCTTAGCTTCGCTAAGCGATTGGTCGATAAACTGCTTACGCTTGGCGATGACTTCCAGCAAAGGCTTGTAAAAAATCCGCTGCAAAATCCAGATCAGAATCAGGAAATTGATGATTTCAAAAATTAAAGTGGATAGGTTGAATTCCATATGCTTTATTGCCGGTTTGAGTGTTCGGTAAAAAATTATTCACCACGAAGACACGAAGGGCACGAAGTCTTAGATAACAAAACGTTTAATGCCATATTTCAAGAGAGTCTCATTAAAGTTAATCAGCAATCCTATGCTTAATCCAGTCAATTTCATGTAAGTGAGTATTTGTGCTTCATGAATTTTTTGTAATTTTTCGACACTTTTCAATTCAACAATCAGCTTATTTTCTACCACAAGATCAATCCTATACCCACAGTCCAGTTCAATGCCCTTATAGGTAACAGGCAATAGTTGTTGTACTGCATAAGAAAGTCCGGCAAGGTGAAGCTCATGCTCTAAACACTTTTCGTAAGTGGATTCCAACAATCCGGCTCCTAAAGTTTTATGGACTTCAATCGCACAGCCGATCACTTGTCTTGATAAATCGTCAAATTCCATATCTTCGTGTCTCGGCAACCGCTCCTGCGTCGCCTAGAGGCGCCTACTTTTGGTGCTCTACCTCCTGCATCCATACAAGTCGTTCGTGGTGAATTCTTTTTCAATCATTTAAGAACGTATTCAAGCAGCGGGTTCCGGAATAGCACAATCAAAATAATAACCAGACAATAGATCGCCAACGATTCGATCATCGCCAAACCGATAAACAAGGTGCGCATAATCGACCGCTCCGACTCCGGCTGCCGCGATAAGGCTTCTAAGGCGCTGCTGATGGCTTTGCCCATAGCCAAGGCTGGAAGCATCACTCCCAGCGCGATACCGATAATAGCGGCGATGCTGGATCCAAGGACAATCGAGGCGATGTCTGACATAAATTACTCCGGTGAATCATGTTGTTGGGACTGTATGGCACCGGCCACATAGACCAGCGCCAGCATACCGAAGATATAGGCCTGTACCAGCGCTTCAATGATATGCAGCATTAAAATCGGAATCGGCACGAGAAGCCCTGCGACCAGCAATACCAGCATGGCCGCCATATCCAGGCTCATTATATTGCCGAATAAGCGGATAGCCAGCGCCAAGGTACGGGTCAATTCGCTGATAATATGGAAAGGCAGCAAAATCGGAGTGGGGCTCAAGTAATGGCGCAGATAATTTTTCAGGCCCTGGGTTTTTATGCCAAACCAGTGCACCGAGAAGAACACCAGTATTGCCAGTGCCGAGGTCACTGAAAGGTCGCGGGTCGGCGAATGTAAGCCGGGTATTAAACCGATCAGGTTGGCAATGATCAGGAACAGCCAAAGGGTCGCAATAAAAGGCAGGATTTGCCGCCCGTGTTCCGGTGCGACAGCGGTGATGGCCTCATCAATAGCCGCTACAATGCCCTCGACTATAGTCTGAAAGGTACCGGGCAGCATCTCCAGCTGGCGCGTTGAAAGCCAGGCTATTGCAGTAACCGCCAGCATGATGCCCCAGGTGGTGGCAACGGATGCGGCTATTGCCACCGGGCCGAGAGCAAAAACAAATTCGTTTTCCATGATTTAGCCTCATCTATAGAAAAGCCTTTTCTTTCTGGAGAAGGCTTTTTTAATCCTTAATCAGGAAGTACACGTTAAAAACCCCGATCACTATGCCTAAGAACAATAAGCTGAGCGTCCAGTGCGTCGAGTAACCCTCCACCCTATCGTCCAGCCAGTGGCCTAAATAAACGCCGGCGATAATAGGCAATATCATGACCAAACCCAAGGTGCCAAGTGAGGGCAGGTTCGGGCCCTGATCATGTTGTTCCGCTTTTTTGATGCGTTTGACCTGATTTTCAATTTTGTCTTTAAGTTGTTTTCGATTGCTCATGGCTACCAACCGGGTTTACGTTTAAGCGTCAGCATGCGTTTTAGCATGGCTTGTTCCATTCGGTGCAGGCTTTCTTTGGTGGCGCGCAAATTGTCTTCCTCGGTGATCAATTGCTGCTCCAATAAGGCACTGATCCGCTCAAGATCGGTGTCGATCAGGAAATGCCGGGTGCTGATCGACAGCTCGTTATTGTTGAAATACACAACCGCGCCCGGCAGCGCCAGATATTGCCACTCTTCTGTCTCCAGACGAAAACGCGCCAGACCGAAAATCAGCGTGGTCATAAAGCGCGCATGATTAGCCTGAATGCCAAAGCTGCCCGAAGCATCGTCGCCGACGAATGAAGTAACGCCTTCAATGCGCTGTTCATGGCTTGCATCGAACAGGTTTAGTGCGAATTGGCTCATCCTGGAAAATCCTTTTGTCCACAAAAACCAAAAGTAGGCGCCTTAGGCGACACAAAAAGCACGAAAAATACCATGACGTAGCTGCTTATCTAAAGTCTGGATAATTAAAGCAGTGCCATTTCGTGTCTTTCGTGCTTTTCGTGGATAAACCGCTGTTTTTAGGTTCATAGACTATCCTGCATCGATCCGCGCATATAACATTGTTCCTCGGACAACTCGTCATAATGGCCCGCTAGAAACGCTTCGCAATCGGCCAGGGTTTGCTCCAGCGGCACCGAAACCCCGGTCTGCTTGGTATGCTCGGCCAAAACCGCAAACGGCTGGGTCAGATAACGCTGCAATTTACGGGCGCGCAGCACGATTTTCCGGTCAGCCTCGCCCAATTCTTCGATGCCCAGCATTGCGATAATATCCTCCAGTTCATGATAGCGCGCCAGATGTTCGCGCACGCCTTTGGCAACCGTATAATGGCGATCGCCCAAGGTGTGTTTGTCCATCAGTTTGCTGCTGGACTGAAGCGGATCGACGGCAGGGTAAATGCCTTTGCTGGCCTGGTCACGGGACAGGATAACGGTGGTGTCCAGATGGCTGAGGATGGCGCTGACCGCAGGATCGGTCATGTCGTCGGCCGGCACGTAGACCGCCTGCACCGACGTAATAGCGCCCTGCCGGGTGGACAGAATGCGGTCCTGCAACTCGGCGACTTCCGTGGTCAAGGTCGGCTGATAACCCACGGTAGCGGGCATGCGGCCCAACAGGCTGGAAATCTCGCTGCCGGCCTGAACAAAACGGAACACATTGTCAACCACAAACAGCACTTCCTTATGCAAGGTGTCCCGGAAGTATTCGGCATAGGTCAGGGCTGACAACGCGATGCGAAAACGCACGCCGGGCGATTCGTCCATTTGCCCGAACACCAGCAGAGTATCGTCCATGACCCCCGCCTGCTGCATTTCCCGCCATAACTCGTGGGCCTCACGGATGCGTTCGCCGACACCGGCAAAGACCGACACGCCCTTGTGAATCGCAGAAACGGCATGGATGAATTCCATAACCAGCACGGTCTTGCCGACCCCCGCGCCACCGAACAGGCCGGTTTTGCCGCCTTTAACAAAAGGACATAATAAATCGATGACTTTAATGCCGGTTTCCAAAATGCCGCTGATGCCGATGGCTTCGGATAAGGGCAGCGGTTTGGCGTGAATATTGCGGAATTCGCTTTCAGGCAAAGGCGACAGTCCGTCCAGCGGCTCGCCGAATATGTTCAATAACCGTCCCAAACATTGCTCGGATACAGGGACATGCAAGGGTGCGCCGGTATCGTATACGGTCATGCCCCGGCTTAATCCGGCCGTGCCGTGCAGGGTGATCGCCCGGATGTGCCGCTCATCAAGATGCTGGTGAACTTCAAAAAGATAGAGGGAATGATCGAAACAAGTACACAAAGCCTGACGCAACGGCGGCAACTGCGTGCAGTCGATAATCACCACCGGCCCATGCACTTCATCGATGGTACCGATGATCTGGCCGTGTTCCTGTTGTACCTGCAAACTGTCCAATAGCGTCTACTCCAAAAGCTGACGAAACAAGTCTTGATAGGAATCTACTTAAAATATGTGGGCATGGCAAGCAATTCGCATGGCTCAGCGATAGGCGGCAATGCCAAAACAGGCGAGATGGGATTGCAAATTCAACGCCTCACGGAAAGGTATGATATGAAATGATATGATATGACTTGTTTATTTTGCGTAACAATTTAGAAAATCATGAATACCTCAGAACAGCAATTTTTGAAGGAGCTTGAAGACAAGCTTTGGAAAGCGGCCGATAAACTGCGCAGCAGCCTGGATGCAGCCAACTACAAGCATATCGTGCTTGGTCTTATCTTCCTGAAATACGTTTCCGACGCTTTTGAAGAGCGCCGGAACGAGTTGGAAGCCCTGTTCCGGCAAGACAGCGGCGACAACATCTACTTCATGCCGCGCAAGGATTACGATTCCGACCCAGACTATCAACAAGCCATCGCTGACGAGCTTGAACTACTGGAATACTACCAGGAAAAGAATATCTTTTGGGTGCCCAAAACAGCCCGATGGGGCACATTAAAAAGCACGGCCGCTTTGCCGATAGGGTCGATCATTTGGCAAAACGAGCAAGGTGATGACGTTAAGCTGCGTTCGATCTCCTGGCTGGTCGATAATGCGCTGGATGAAATCGAAAAAGCCAACAGCAAACTGAAAGGCATCCTGAACCGCATAAGCCAGTACCAACTGGACAACGACAAACTGATCGGCCTGATCAACAGCTTTTCCGATACCAGCTTCCGTAACCCTGAATACCACGGTCAAAAACTCGAACTGCACAGCAAAGATATTCTCGGCCATGTTTACGAATACTTTCTGGGCGAGTTCGCCAAAGCTGAGGGTAAGCAAGGCGGCCAGTATTACACCCCAAAAAGCATAGTCACGTTGATCATTGAAATGCTGGAACCGTACAAAGGCCGTGTCTACGACCCGGCCATGGGCTCCGGCGGCTTCTTTGTATCCAGCGACAAGTTCATTGAAGAACATGCCAAGGAAAAACACTACAACCCCGCCGAGCAGAAAAAGCATATCTCGGTGTACGGACAGGAAAGCAACCCGACCACCTGGAAGCTGGCGGCGATGAACATGGCGATTCGCGGCATCGATTTTAACTTCGGCAAAAAGAACGCCGATACTTTCCTGGACGACCAACACCCGGACCTTCGCGCTGATTTCGTGATGGCTAACCCGCCGTTTAATATCAAAGACTGGTGGCACGCCAAACTGGAAGGCGACGTGCGCTGGAAATACGGCACGCCCCCGCAAGGCAACGCCAACTTCGGCTGGATGCAACACATGCTGCATCACCTGGCGCCTACCGGCAGCATGGCGCTATTGCTGGCTAACGGCTCGATGAGCTCCAACACCAACAACGAAGGCGAGATTCGTAAAGCCCTGATCGAAGCCGATCTGGTCGAATGCATGGTGGCATTGCCTGGGCAACTGTTCACCAACACCCAAATCCCGGCTTGTATCTGGTTCCTGACCAAGGATAAATCCGGAGGCAACGGCAAAGCAGACCGCCGAGGTCTTACTTTGTTTATCGATGCCCGTAACCTGGGCTATATGAAGGACCGCGTGTTGCGCGACTTCACCAAAGCCGACATCGGCAAAATTGCCGAGACTTTTCATGCCTGGCAGCGCGGCGAAAATTACCAGGATCAAGCCGGATTCTGCTTTTCGGCGGAACTAAAAGACATGCAAAAGCATGACTATGTGCTGACCCCCGGCCGTTATGTCGGTGCCGCCGAACAAGAGGATGACGGCGAACCGTTTGCCGAAAAAATGGCGCGCTTAACCGCACAGCTCAAAACGCAGTTCGCCGAAAGCAGCCGCCTGGAAGCGGAGATTAAAAAGAATCTGGCAGGGCTAGGGTATGAACTTTAAGCCCCCGCTGTTTACGGAAATTTTACAAGGTGAAAGCAAAACGCTGGCGTTCTCCTCGTTCCCACGCGCCGCGTGGGAATGCAGTCAGGGCGCGCTGCGCCGCGAGAAAAAATATGGCGGGGTTAGAATATGAGTTCTAAGCACCCGCTGCTCACTGAAATTTTGCAAGGCGAAAGCAAAACACTGGAATTCAAAGCAACTTTGCCCAAAGGCGATCAACTGGCTAAAACGCTGATTGCCTTTGCCAATACCAGCGGCGGAAAACTCGTTGTCGGCGTGGATGACAATCGGCAATTGGTCGGCTTGCACAATGCGGACATCTTTGTCTTGCAAGACAAAATAGCCTCAATCGTGCATGAACTCTGTAGCCCTAATCTGCTACCCGAGATTTACATTGAAAATGTGAGGGGTACGGAACTGTTGGTCATCGAGGTGTCGCGCGGCGCGTTGCTGCCTTATTACCTAAAACCTAAAGGACGCGAGCAAGGCACTTTTATTCGTTTGGGCGCAACGAACAGGCAAGCGTCCCCGGATTACATCCAGGAACTGGAACGCCAACGGCTTAACATCAGTTTCGATGAGCAGATCAATTACAACCAGCCATTGGCGGGCTTGGATCTCGCGCCACTAAAAGCACGATTCAGTCAGGCAGGTAAAGTATTAAACGAGGACAAGTTACTGAATTTGCGATTGATCCAGCGCGAACAATGCCAGGATTTTCCCACACATGGTTTGTTGATTCTACTGGGTCAGTACGAACATGTAGAAACCAAGTGCAGCCGCTTTAAGGGCAACACCATGGTCGTGTTCCTCGATAAAAAAGAGTATCGGGGCGACCTTTTTTCTCAGCTTGAGCAAACCGAACTTTTTATTAAAAACCACCTGCATCTTAAAGCTGAAATTCTTGGCTTGCAACGCACCGAAACCTACGAAATACCGATACCCGCCATTCGTGAAGCACTGGTCAATGCCGTACTGCATCGGGATTACACTAATTTCGGCCGCGATATTAAAGTCGGGATTTATGACGATATGCTGAATATCGTCTCTCCCGGCGGTCTGCCCAATGGCCTGACTCCGGCTGACCTGCAACAAGGCCGTTCCGAAATCCGCAACCGTGTCTTGGCTAGGGTGTTTAAAGAGCTGGGCTATATCGAACAATGGGGCAGCGGCATTGGCCGGATTAAAGCGATGTGCCGGGAAGCGGGCAACGCGGAGCCGAAGATTCAGGAGCGCGGCGATTTTGTTGATTGGGAATTCTACCGCTTAGAGCACTTTGGCAATGTGATTTCTGAAGCTGGTCTAAAGGTAGAGAAAGGTGGCTCAATAGGTGGCTCAATAGGTGGCCCAATAGGTGGCTCAATACCCGATGAAGCCGATTTAACCGAACGGCAGCAACAGGTATTAGCTTTGATTAAAGCAGACAGCCAAATACCTTACCGCAAAATGGCAGAGTGCATGGGGATCAATGAGTCCGCCTTAAAAAAGCACCTTAACAAATTAAAAGAGGCGGGTTATATCCGCCGCATCGGAGGCACACGCGGCTACTGGGAGGTAAGGCAATGACATCCGAAAAAATGGCGTGGTTAATCGACAGATTAAAAGAGTATTTCACCTCGTTCCCACGCGCTGCGTACCCTCTGGGGCATAAATGGGAATGCAGTCAAGGCGCGCTGCGCCGCGAGTCACGCCCAACATCTTGCTTATACGGGACGCAGCGCGTCCGGCACGGCATTCCCACGCAGCGCGTGGGAACGAGGAACCAACGCCAAACGTTTCGGACGGGGCAACATGCCTCGTCCAGCTTGGGAACCAGCGCAAAAAGAATCTGCGGGTTTGGATTGGCGAATTAAAAAGCAAATTTCGTCAAGCCCAGCTAACAGCGGCGATCAAGGTCAACTCAACCCTGTTGGCGTTTTACTGGAGCTGGGGGCAGACATCGTCGCCAAGCAGCAACACAGCGTTTGGGGAGAAGGCTTTTTAACCCAGCTTAGCCAAGATTTAATGGCTGAATTTCCTGAGGTTAAGGGCTTTTCTATACGGAATCTTAAATATATTCGTCAGTGGCGCTCTTTTTACCACCACCCTCAAGCAATTGGGCAACAAGCTGTTGCCCAATTATGCCAAATACCTTGGGGCATAATATTGCCATTATCAGTAAAACCCAGACTCAGCAAGAAGCCCTCTACTATGTCGCCAACACCTTAAAACACGGCTGGAGCCGTAGCGTACTGACGCATCAAATAGAAAGCCGGTTATGGCAGCGTGAAGGTAAAGCCACGCACAACTTCGCGCAAACCTTGCCTGCCATGCAGTCGGATTTGGCGCAGCAAACCCTGAAAGATCCTTATGTATTCGATTTTTTGTCGTTGACACCAGAACACAACGAGCGCGAACTTGAACAAGCCTTGGTTAAACACATCACCCAATTTTTGCTGGAACTGGGCGCGGGCTTTGCCTATCTGGGCAAACAAGTGCCATTGCAAGTCGGAGAGCGCGACTTCTTTTTAGACTTGCTGTTTTACCATACCCGGCTGCACTGCTATGTGGTCGTGGAACTAAAAACCGGGGATTTTGAACCGGAACATGCCGGTAAACTGAACTTTTACCTTAAAGCCGTGGATGAACAGCTCAGACAGCCGGGCGATCAAGCCAGCATAGGCATTTTACTTTGCAAACACCGGGACAAACTCGTGGCGGAATATGCCTTAAGCGACATCAACAAACCTATTGGGGTATCGGAGTATCAATTGACGCAAGCATTGCCGGAGATGTTGAAATCAAGTTTGCCCAGCATTGAGCAAATCGAGGCGGAACTGGCGGCGGAGTGGGAGAGAAAGGATGATTGAGCCTAATGTAAGATTTTCATCGTTCCTACGCTCCGGCGTCACCTCATTCCCACGCGCTGCGTGGGAATGCAGTCAAGGCGCGCTGCGCCGCGAGTCATGCCCAACATTTTGCGTATACGGGACGCAGCGCGTCCGGCACGGCATTCCCACGCAGCGCGTGGGAACGAGGAGAAGTGCACTGGTTCCCAAGCTCCAGCTTGGGAACCCTGATGGCGAAGCTCTAGCTTCGCGAGACGGGAAGCTGGAGCTTCCTGCACTGAATTCCCAAGCTGGAGCTTGGGAACGAGGAAATTTGGTGGGGTTGGGTTATGAATAGTGATTTTTCGTCAGTTCCACTCGGTGATCTTGTTAAGATTAAAGGAGGAAAGAGATTACCGAAAGGATGTAATCTCCAAGCAGAGAAAAATGAACATCCTTATATTCGAGTTCGTGATATGGGGCAGAGATATATACCTGATGTAGGCTTGGAGTACGTGCCCGATGATGTTTTTACAAAAGTTCAACGATATATTGTTGAAGAAAACGATGTGATAATTTCAATTGTCGGAACAATCGGCTTAGTGAGTATTATCGACAATAGGTTTCACCTTGCCTCTCAAACTGAAAATTGTGCTAAGTTGAGCTGCCCAGATCGTTATGATGCTTACTATCTATACTACTATTTGATTTCCGCTTTAGGTCAACAAGAAATAAAACAAGCCACGGTTGGAGCAGTACAAGCTAAGTTACCTCTTTATAATATTGAAAAAATATCAGTTGCTTGGCCGCATAGAAAGTACAGGGAACAGATTGTTAACGTTCTTTCTACGCTTGATGACAAAATTGAACTCAACACCCAAACCAACCAAACCCTAGAAGCCATTGCCCAAGCGATCTTTAAAAGCTGGTTTGTCGATTTTGAGCCGGTCAAAGCCAAAATGGCGGCGTTGGAAGCAGGCGGAACCGCTGAGGAAGCCGAACGAGCCGCCATGTGTGCGATTTCCGGTAAAGACGAAGCAGCGTTAACCCAACTGCAAACCGAACAACCCGACGCCTACGCCGAACTCGCCCAAACCGCCGCCTTATTCCCCTCAGCCATGCAGGATTCGGAATTGGGTGAGATACCGGAGGGGTGGGATGTTCAGCGCTTAGAGTCTTTAATTGAGCTTGCCTACGGTAAGGCTTTAAAAAGCACTGACCGTATTGAAGGGACTGTTCCTGTCTATGGTTCCGGTGGTATTAATGGCAGTCATTGCAAGGCTTTAGTTCAAGGTCCAGGAATAATTATTGGACGTAAAGGAACTGTAGGAAGTATTTATTGGGAACAAAGCGATTTTTTTCCAATTGATACAACTTTTTATGTCAAGACAAAGGAAAATATTCCGTTAGAGTTTGCCTTTTATTTACTTCAAACTCTTGGTTTGAACGATATGAATACTGATGCGGCTGTTCCGGGGCTGAATAGAAATAATGTATATCGTTTAGAAGTTCCTGGTTTTCCTAATGAGTTAATTAAAAGATTTACTAAAGTTGTTAGCAGTATTTCAAAGGCAATTCAAAACTTGAAAGTTGAATCCAACACATTAGCAGAGGTTAGAGATAATTTCCTCCCCAAACTTCTCTCCGGCGAAATCGACCTCAGCCAAGCGGCCGATATAGCTGATGAAGCGAGCGTTTAAATGGCGTTTTCCTGGAAGCAAAGGACTCAGAACATGCACCTCGTTCCCACGCTCCGTGTGGGAATGCAGACTGGAGCTAAACCTGTTTACACGTGTTTGACAAACCCGGATCATTTTTTATCGCGCTTAACAAATGATTGCCGATTTTTAGTGTCGTATGCATTCCCACGCGGGAGCGTGGGAACGAGGAACGGCAAAGGGAGAGCGTGGGGACGAGTAGTTGCGAGCATAACTCGTTCCCACGCTCCGCGTGGGAATGCATACCCAGCGCCAAATCAGTCCTTGCGCTCAACCAACAGCAACAGGGCTTTAATACAAAAAATCACGGGGGAATAATACATGGGTAGAAGCCGCTATCAATTCACCGATCCAAGTTTGCCGCATTTTATGACGGTAACTGTGCTGCATTGGATACCTGTATTTACCCGTCCCGATACGGTCAATATTTTGCTCGATTCCTTGCGTCACCTGAGTACAGAGGGCTTAAAAGTGTATGCTTACGTGATTCTTGAAAATCACTTGCATCTCGTGGCACAGAGTCCTCAGTTGGACAGAGATATGGCGCGGTTTAAATCCTACACGGCCAGGCAATTGATTGTTTATCTTGGTGAAAATAATGTTAAGACAATTCTTGACCAGCTCGCTTTTTATAAAAAAGCTCATAAGATCGACCGAGGCTATCAGTTTTGGCAGGAAGGCGTTCACCCCGAGCTGATTCAGTCGGATGCGATGATGCGGCAGAAAGTCGATTATATCCACCAGAATCCTGTAAAACGCGGATATGTCGACAAGCCTGAGCATTGGTGCTATTCCAGCGCCAGAAGTTATGCAGGAGAGGATGGGTTACTGGACATTTGTAAGCTATGGTGAGGCAGGTACGCATTCCCACGCAGAGCGTGGGAACGAGGTGCTTCTGGTTAGACCTTCCAGGTTTTGAAAACCTGGAAGGTCTGTATATCGGCTAATGCGTGGCTACACAGAGAATTACACAAAACGGAATAAAAACAATGAACGAAGAACAACTGGAAAACCTCTGTCTGGAATGGTTCAGGGATAATGGCTGGGACGTGGTCTATGGCCCGGACATTGCCCCGGATAGCGATAACCCGATGCGGAGCGACTGGCGTAAGATTTTGCTGGAAGCCGATTTGGAAGCGGCTTTTACCCGAATCAATCCGCATTTGCCGGCCAGTTGTTTCGAGCAGGTATTGGCTAAGCTCAGCAAGCCGGAAAGCCTGGATTTGCTGACCAATAACCGTGGCTTTCATCGTTTTTTGTTGCAAGGGGTTCCGGTTGAGTACAAAGCCCTCACCCCGACCCTCTCCCACGGGGAGAGGGAGGATATAGTGTATGACCATGCGTTTTTAGTGGACTTCGATAACCTGAAGCAAAACCGTTTTGTCGCGGTTAACCAGTTCACGATCAGCGGCAGCAAACAGCCGCGCAGGCCGGACGTAATCTGCTTTATTAACGGCATTCCGTTCGCGGTGCTGGAGCTTAAAAGCCCAAGCGATGAAAACGCCGATATTTGGGATGCGTTTAACCAGTTGCAAACTTACAAAGATGAAATCACGGATTTGTTTGTGTTCAATGAAGCCTTGGTGGTCAGCGACGGTTACACCGCCCGTGTGGGTTCGCTGACCGCCAATCAAGAGCGCTTCTTGCCCTGGCGCACCATCAAGCACGAGGATGACAAGCCGCTGCTGGAATGGCAATTGGAGACCTTGGTGCGCGGTTTTTTCGATCGCGAATTGTTCCTGGATTATCTGCGCTTTTTTATCCTGTTTGAAAGCGATGGCGAAACCATCGTCAAGAAAATCGCCGGTTACCATCAGTTCCATGCCGTGCGGGAAGCGGTCAAAGCCACGGTGATTGCCGCGCAGGACCTTCAGGGCATCACTGAAAAACGCGCGACTTACGGCGACGAAGTGGTGCCCGGCAGCAAAAAAGCCGGGGTGGTTTGGCATACGCAAGGCTCAGGCAAAAGCATATCGATGTGCTGTTACGCGGGTAAATTATTGCAACAGCCGGACATGCATAACCCCACGCTGGTGGTCGTAACCGACCGCAACGATCTGGATGGGCAATTGTATGCGACATTTTGCAATGCGCAGGAGTTGTTAAAACAAACGCCGGTGCAGGCCAATGACCGTGACGAGCTACGCCGCCTACTGGCGGAGCGGGAATCGGGCGGCATTATTTTTACCACTGTGCAAAAGTTTGCGTTGCTGGATGATGAAGCGGTGCATCCCTTACTGAACGGCCGCCATAATATCGTGGTGATGTCCGACGAAGCGCACCGCAGCCAGTACGGTTTGAAAGCCGTGCTGACCAAGGAGGGGGCGTATAAATACGGTTACGCCAAGCATATGCGCGATGCGCTGAAGAATGCGTCGTTTATCGGCTTTACCGGCACGCCGATTGCGCAGGAGGACAAAGATACCCGCGCGGTATTCGGCGAATACGTGTCTGTTTATGACATTCAGGATGCGGTGGATGATGGCGCAACCGTGCCGATTTATTACGAATCCCGCTTAGCCAAGCTCGACTTGAATCACGCCGAAATTAACGCGCTGTCCGAGCAAGTCGAAGAATTGGTCGAAGACGACGAAGATGTCGGCACACGCGAAAAAACCAAAGGCGAATGGAGCCGTTTGGAAAAACTGGTCGGCGCGACGCCAAGGCTAAAACAGGTTGCTGCCGACTTGGTCGCGCACTTTGAAACCCGGACCGAGAGCATGGACGGTAAAGCGATGATCGTGGGCATGAGCCGCGATATTTGCGCGCATTTGTACAATGAGATTGTTGCGTTGCGTCCCGAGTGGCATGATCCCGATCCGGAAAAAGGCGTCATCAAGGTGGTGATGACCGGCTCGGCGTCGGACAGGCCGTTGTTGCAGCCGCATATCTACAACAAGCAGACCAAGAAACGACTGGAAAAGCGCTTTAAGGACGCGAACGATCCGATGAAGCTGGTGATTGTGCGCGATATGTGGCTGACCGGTTTTGACGCGCCGTGCTGCCATACCATGTACGTCGACAAGCCGATGAAAGGCCACAACCTGATGCAGGCGATTGCGCGGGTCAACCGGGTGTTTAAAAACAAACCGGGCGGCTTGGTCGTCGATTACATCGGTATTGCCAATGAATTAAAACAGGCGCTGAAAATCTATACCGATGCCAAAGGCAAAGGCGAACCGGCCCTGCGCGCCGAAGAAGCTTATGCGATTCTGGCGGAAAAAATGGATGCGATTCGCGGCCTGTTTGCCAAGACGCCGCAAGCGGAAGGCTTGGAGATTAGCGGCTATGAAACCCAGGCGCATAAGCTTTTAGTGCCGGCAGCGAACTATGTGCTCAGCTTGAAAGACGGCAAGAAGCGCTTCCTTGATTTGGTGTTGGCTGCAACGAAAGCCTATTCGCTGTGTAGCACGCTCGATGAAGCCAAAGAGTTGCGCAAGGAAATCGCGTTTTATGCTGCGATTAAGGCGGCTATCTCCAAGTTCACCAGCGTCGATAGAAAACGCAGCCGGGAAGAGAAGAATTCCGCGCTTAAGCAAATCCTGGATAATGCCGTCATTGCCGAAGGCGTGGCTGATGTGTTTGCGCTGTGCGGCCTGGATAAGCCCAATATCGGCTTGCTTTCGGATGAGTTTTTGGAAGATGTCCGGCGTATGCCGCAACGCAATTTGGCCGTTGAATTATTGGAAAAACTGCTGAACGACGGCATCAAAGCCAAGACGCGCAATAACGTGGTGCAGGAGAAAAAATACGCCGAGCGCCTGCAAGAAACACTACGCAAGTACAACAACCGGGCGATCGAGACGGCGCAGGTCATCGAAGAGTTGATCCAAATGGCTAAGGATTTTCAGGCGGCTTTGGCGCATGAAGCCGAGCTGGGCTTAACACCGGACGAAGTCGCCTTTTATGACGCGTTGGCGAATAACGAAAGCGCTGTGCGTGAATTGGGTGATGAGACTTTAAAGAAGATAGCCGTAGAAATTACCGAAAAGCTCCGTAAATCCACGACTGTCGATTGGCAGGTGCGCGACAGCGTTCGAGCTCAGCTCAAGATTCTGGTTCGGCGCACGTTGCAGCGTTACAAGTATCCGCCGGATAAGGCGGCGGAAGCGATTGAGTTGGTCATGAAGCAAGCCGAAACGCTGTCGAATTCATGGACATTCTAAGGATGTGCCTTGTCTGGAAATAATAACCCGGTTCAGAGCGCATTGCAGCTCGTCAAAATTTACCGGTTTGACCAGATAGTCGTTGAATCCGGCCGTTTTCGCCAGCTCACGGTCCTCCGGTCGGCCGTAGCCGCTCAGGGCGATCACATGAGTCGTTTTTAATTCGGAATGCTGTCTTAGCGTCCGCGCAACCGCGTAGCCGTCCATGCCGGGCAGGCCGATGTCGAGCAGTATGACCTGCGGCCGTTCAGCCTGTGCGACGTCCAAGGCTTCATAGCCGTCATGGGCCAAACATACGGTGTGTCCTTTGCTGGTCAGCAGCAGGGATAGACTCTGGGCGGCATCGTAATTATCGTCGACCACGAGGATGCGGAGCGGGCCTTCAACCGGTTTGGAGGTTGATTGGCTTAGAACCGGAACGGCCGGTGATAACGGCAGGCGAGGGAGACGGATGACGAATTCACTGCCTTTGCCGCGGCCCTCGCTTTGCGCCCAAACGTCGCCGCCATGCATCGCCACCAGGCTTTTGACCAGCGCAAGGCCAATGCCCAGACCGCCTTCCGCGCGGTCGATGGTGCGGTCGACCTGATAGAACAACTGAAACAGGCCGGACAGCGCCGAAGGATCAATACCGCGGCCGTTGTCACGAACCCGGAACAATATTTCATTATTGGCCGACTCGACGCTCAGCTCGATGCAGCCGCCTTCGTCGGTATATTTGGCGGCATTGTTGAGCAGGTTGGACAGGGCTTGCGACAGCCGGACCGGATCGCCTTCGACGTATAACGGTTCAGGCGGCAGGTGTACGGAAAATTTATGGCGGTGAGCATCGATTATCGGTTGGCTGGTTTCGACCGCCCGCCGGGCGATCGCCGACACTTCGAGCGCTTCTTTCTTGAGTTCGATCTTGCCTCGGCTGATGCGCGAGACATCCAGCAGGTCGTCGACCAGCCGGACCATATGTTCGACTTGGCGACCAATGACATCGCGGCACCAGACAAGTTGCCTTTCATCCAGACTGGGTAGTTTCAGGATATGCACGGCGTTGCTGATCGGCGCCAGGGGATTGCGCAATTCATGGGCGAGCATGGCGAGGAATTCATCCTTGCGCTGGTCAATCTCCTTAAGCGCGTCAGCAGTTCGTTTACGTTCGCTGATGTCGAGTACATGCACCACAAATCCGCGTACATGTCCCTCGGCGTCGAGATCCGGGGAATAGGTCACGTGAACCCAGCGTGGGCCGTATTTGATATACGGTAACTGGTATTCGACATCAACTTGTTCACCGTCCAAAACTTTCCGGACGTAAGCTTCAATGATTTTCCAAGAGGCCACGCCGAGAACGTCACGCATGTGGTGTCCAAGTACCTGTTCATCGCTATAGCCGAACCAGCGCTGGTAGTTTTTGTTGACGTGACGGTATCGGCAGTCTGGGCCAATATAAGCCATTAGCGCCGGCGCGTTGTCCATGGTAATCCGCACCAGATCGCGAGCCTGCTCGGCTTCCTGCCGCGCCACCTCCAGTTCGGCCGTGCGTTCGGCTACGCGTTGTTCCAGTGACGCATTGGCTTCGCGTAGTGCCTGTTTGGTCCGATTCATTTCGGTAATGTCGATGCCGACTTCCATGACCAGCTGCGAACCGTCGGTATCTGTGAATGGAAAATCGTGAATCTCGTAGTCGCGGTCGTCCGGTCCTGTCCACCTCCAGTTCACCGCTTGATTACATTTGAATACCTTGAACGTTTCACAGACTTCGCAGGGGGCATTGCGGTTGAACAGGTATTCATAGCAGGGTCGCCCGTTGGCCTTGCCGTAACGCTGTTCAAAGAAGCGGTTGGCAAAGGCTACGTGGTAATCTTGATCTAGTAACACGACATAAGCCGGAAGTGCCTGTAGCACGTCTAGCAGCCGCTGACGTTCGGAGTGTACGGCGGTATAGGCTTGATCCAGCTCGGCCGTGCGCAGGGCAACCTGACGGCGCAACTGCCAAGTCCACAGACCCATAAGCCCAAACAAACCGGCAATAGCCAATGCCCCGGAAATGACATATTGGACCGGAAAAGTTGGCGTTTCGTAGAGCCCCAGCCACTTTCTGTAAAGCTGGTCGTACTCGCCATTGGCCTTGACGATAGCCAAGCCCTGATCGAGTCGATCGCGCAGCCCGGTGTTGCCTTTGCGCACAGCGAAACAGAATTCCCGCCGGTATTCTTTGAGCAGTGGGCCGGGTACGATGATCTTATCCAATCCGAGGTTATGTATTATTGCATTGCCTTGTAGCATCGGTGCCAGCAACACGTCATGCTGTCCTGAGGCCAACAGGCGAAAACCGTCAGCCAGATCATCGATAACGACCAGTCGGCTGGTGAGGCCGTGGCTGATGAGGGCTTCATGGGCGACATCCGAGCGCAGCACAATGATGTTCATGGCGCGGGCCTCTTCAAGGGAATAAAGAGCCGGACTGCCCTGACGTATAAAGAAGCTGTCATAGCCGATCGTGTGAGGCTGAGTGAATTCCACCTGGCCTTCACGTTCTGGGGTGCGCGCCACGAGTGGCAGGGCGTCGATCTTGCCGGTCTTCAGGTTTCGCCAGACAGTATCCCATTTACCGGAATGGAAAGCCGCAGGAATGTCCATCACGGCGGCAACCTTAGTAAACAGTTCAACGGCAAAACCGGTCGATTGGCCCTGAGCATCGACATCGGCATAAGGCGGAAAGTCGATTTCTGTGCCGACACGCAACGGTTGCTCCGCGCTAGCAAAGCCGGCAAAGGCCCAAATGGCTCCAACCAACAGCAGTGCAAACAGTCCGCTAAGCTTCATACGGAACAACGCTCTCTGTCATGCTGAAGTGCTGACAGGATGTGCGCTTGGCTGGAAAGTGGAATTGTGGCGGCTGCTGACGCAAGGCGGGATAATGTTTTCAAAATCGGTGTCTCATGATCGGCTTAAAACAACGGCCGTAAGAAATACATCCAGGGTTACAGTAGCAGCTACATTGAACCAAAATCACGCTCTTGTTTGGTAAAGTGCTTGTTGGCGGCAATCCACACCGCGCCAGTTTAACTCGGTTGTTATTAACCTACTGTTTTAATCAAGATATTTAATTGCTTACTCATTTGCAAGCTTTTTTTGAGCCGGCATTGAGTTTATAGGATATTTATCCAAAAGAAGAAAAAGAGCTGTAAAAACGCCGTCAAACACTATTAGATGGACGTCAAGTGAGAATGTAGCTTTCAGAGGATGCGAGAAGCTTTATCCTGATCCTGATATGGATCGCTACCTTGGACGTTGCGTCAATTTTCCAGGCTATTTTCTAATATCCCGAGTGCCAGAGGATGGCGCTTTTGCCCTTGCAATTAAGAATAAGCGCAGGGCCTTTTCTATCAAAACGCTCAATGTTGAGCCGTTTAAATCCAGTCCTTTTTCTTGAAAAACCTGAGTAGGAAGACCGATACGCCGATAAACACTGCCCACAATGCCGGGTAGCCCCATTTCCATTTCAGTTCCGGCATGTATTCGAAATTCATGCCGTAGACACCGGCGATAAAAGTTAGCGGAATAAAAATCGACGCAAACACGGTCAGTATTTTCATGGTTTCGTTCATCTTGTTGCTGACGCTGGACAAATAAATGTCCAGCATGCCGGCGATCAAGTCCCGGTAGGATTCCATCGCTTCACTGACGCGAATGATGTGGTCGTAAATATCTCCGAAGTAGCGTTTGGTTTTGTCATTCAGTAACTGCGATTCGCTGCGTTGGATCGAGGCCAGCAGCTCCCGCATTGGCGATACGCTCCGGCGCAGAAAAATCAATTCACGCTTGATTTTTTGGATGGTGTTCAGGGTTTGCGCCGAGGGATTGGTTAGCAGATCATCTTCGACCGTCTCAATCAGTTCGTCGAAGCTATCTTGCAGGGCAAAATATTCGTCGACGATGGTATCCATGATGACATAGGTCAGGTAATCGGTGCCGAGGTTCCTGATTTGGCTTTTATCGTTGTTAAGCCGATTGAAGAGAGGGTCGAATATCGCGTCCGGCTTTTCTTTAAAGGTGAAAACAAATTTATCCAACAGCAATAAGCTGACCTGCTCGTATTCGACGTTAAATTCATCAGCCAACGACAGTGCTTTTAAAACAATATACAAATAATCATCAAACTCCTCGAATTTCGGGCGCTGATGCGTATTAAGGATATCTTCAAGGGTCAGCGCATGAATACCAAAATGCCAGCCGATCGCATCGATAACCGAGACGTCTTTCAAGCCGTCGATAATGACCCAAGTGACGGTATCGGTGGTCTGGTAGGGCAGCAGTTCGTCAATGTTTTTAATGGTGTGTTGGGTTAGCGTTGCTTTGTTGTAATCAATGACGGTGATTTTATGTTCGTGTTCATGCACTTCGCCGACATGCACCAAGGAGCCTGGCGGCAAGCCCGATTTTTCGGAAGCGGAACTTAATGATTCATGCATAGTTGATTCCGTGTAATAAATATTTTTATCCAATTGCTGTATTCGAGCATAATGGCCCCCATTCTACAGGGTCTCCGGCAATTGTTGGGCCAAAGTATAACTTTAGAGTAAGGCTTTACACAGATGATACACAAACCAATGTTGGGCTGGCGCGAATGGGTGGCTCTGCCGGAACTCAATCTCCCTGAGATTAAAGCAAAAATCGATACCGGAGCCCGATCGTCGGCGCTGCATGCGTTCGCTATCGAGCCTTATCGAAAAGGCGGGGAACATTGGGTGATGTTCGCCATCCATCCTATGCAAAAACGCTCCGATGTGGCGGTTGAATGTCATGCGCACGTTAAAGACCGGCGCATGGTGATGGATTCCGGCGGGCATAAGCAACGCCGTTATGTCATAGAAACCCAGATGATTTTGGGGCGATCGCTAATAAACGCCGAAGTGACGCTGACCAATCGCGATACCATGAGTTTTCGTATGTTGCTGGGGCGGACTGCGATGGATGCGCGTTTTACGGTTGATCCCGGCGCATCGTATTTACAGGGAAGGCCTGATGCGGTTGAATGTCAGCGATTACTGAGGTTAAAGAGTGTATAGTTCCCGGTAATTTAACCGCTGTTGATGATATTTTTTAGAGTGTATGAGTAAGAAAATTAAAACCGCATTTGTCTGCGACCAGTGCGGAGCCGATTATCCTCGCTGGGGCGGTCAATGTACCAGCTGCGGCGAATGGAATACCATCAAGGAAGTCAGGCTGGGCGGGTCGGAACGCAATAAAAGCTCGGCCGGTTATGCCGGAAGCCGGTCCGAGGTCAAACTATTATCGGACGTCAATCTTTCCCAGGCGGAGAGGATTTTCAGCGGAATTTCCGAATTCGACCGCGTTCTGGGCGGCGGCATTGTCTGCGGCAGCGTGGTGTTGATCGGCGGCGCGCCTGGGGCGGGCAAGAGTACGCTGTTGCTGCAAACCATTGCCAATATTGCCGCGCGCGGCGTCAGCGTGCTGTATGTTTCCGGCGAAGAATCGCTGCAACAGATTGCCGAACGGGCGCACCGGCTCAAGCTGCCTGCGGACAAAATCATGATGCTGGCCGAAACTTCGGTGCAGCGCATCTGCGATGTGTTGGATGAAATCAAACCGCAAATCCTGGTGATCGACTCGATTCAGGTGATGCATACCCAGGATACGGAATCGGCGCCGGGCTCGGTTTCGCAAGTCAGGGAGTCGGCCAGCTATTTGACTCAATACGCCAAAAAAAACGGCGTATCGATTTTCATGGTGGGCCATGTCACCAAGGATCAATCGCTGGCGGGGCCGATGACCTTGAGCCATATTGTCGATACCCAGGTGATGCTGGGCTCGACCGATGATGCCCGGTTCCGGGTGTTAAGAGCAGACAAGAACCGTTTCGGCAGCGTCGGCGAATTGGGTTTTTTTGCGATGGACAGCACCGGGCTAAAAGAGGTTAAAAATCCTTCGGCGATGTTTTTAAACCGGCCGGACAAGCCGTCTTCCGGCAGCGTGGTGACCGTGCTGTGGGAAGGGACGCGGCCGCTGCTGGTGGAAATTCAGGCGCTGGTGACGGAATGCCAGTACGGCAATCCGAGGCGATTGGCAGTGGGCTTCGATCAAAACCGTCTGGCGATGCTGCTGGCCGTGCTGGCGCGGCATGGCGGCATTTTCACTGCCAGCGATGAGATTTACGCCAACGTGGTCGGCGGCATTAAAGTGACCGAAACCAGCTCCGATCTAGCCATCGTGGTCGGCGTGGTGTCCAGCTTGAAGGACAAAATCATTCCGCATGATGCGTTCTTTTTCGGGGAGATCGGTCTGAGCGGCGAAATCCGGCCGGTCGCCAATGGCCATGCACGGCTTAACGATGCGGCAAAACACGGTTTCAAGAAAGCGGTTATTCCCAAGGCAAACGTTCCTAAAAAACCTATCGAGGGTTTGGAAATTCACGGAGTTGCCACGCTTTCCGAGGCGTTGGATATTCTTCCGGACATGTAAGGTCCTGATCGGTCATTTCCTGTTGGACGAAAGCAACGGTGTTACGTCTATGAATTCAAACCGTTAAAAGCCGGTAATGTCTTCTATCAGTGAATTTGCCCTACAGTCGATGGATAATAACTATTATAAGCTCCTGTTTTTCAATGGAAGACAGTTAATTAGGCTTTGTGATTACAAAGCGTGAGATAAAAGTATGCACAAGAAAAAATATCAGTTAAGGCCGGGTAATCCCTATCCTTCCGGTGCTAGAGCTAAAGCGAAGGGTGTCAATTTTTCTATTTTCAGCCGCTATGCGACGCATGTCGAGCTGTTGCTTTTTGACACGTCAGACTGCGATGAGCCTTTTCAAACCATCGTGTTGCAGGAAGATATTAACCGCACTTTTTTTTCATGGCACGTTTATGTGACCGGGTTGCCGGTTGGTACCTGGTATGCGTGGCGCATGGACGGGCCTAATCAAGTTCGGGCAGGACTGCATTTCGATAAGAACAAGTTGTTGATCGATCCTTGGGTGCGCGCAGTCAGCCATAAACGCTGGAGCCGCAAGGCGGCGTGTCTGCCGGGCGATAATAAACTGACCGCGATGCGTTGCGTTGTTGTGAACGACCGTTATGATTGGGAAGGCGATGTGCCGCTACGCATTCGTAGTGAAAGAGCCATTGTTTACGAACTGCATGTCGGCGGCTTTACGCGGCATCCCTCTTCAAAAGTAGCCAATCCGGGCACTTTTGCCGGGCTGATTGAGAAAATTCCTTACCTGCAGACGCTCGGCATTACTCACGTTGAACTGTTGCCCATCATGGCTTTTGACGAGCAGGATGTGCCTGTCCATACCACCGATCTGGGCTTGAAAAATTACTGGGGCTACAGCACGCACAGTTTTTTCAGTCCGCATCCGGGTTATTGCGTGACTCCGGAGCAGGGTACCCATGTTCAGGAATTTCGCGATCTGGTCAAGGCGCTGCACCGGGCCGGCATCGGCGTGATTATGGACGTGGTGTTCAACCATACCGCAGAAGCAGGCGCAGAAGGCCCGATTATTAATTTCAGGGGCATCGGCGATGATATTTTTTATCATCATGACAAGTTCGACAAGAGCATTCTTCATGACTACACCGGTTGCGGCAATACGGTAAACGCCAACCATCCTTTGGTCTCCAATTTTATTATCAATTGCCTGGAATACTGGGTCAGGGAAATGCATGTTGACGGTTTTCGCTTTGATCTGGCCAGCGCGCTGGCGCGAGGGGAGAACGGTGAAGTGCTGCAAGATCCGCCTTTGCTCTGGGGCATCGAGCTTTCAGAGCAACTGTCGAAAACCAAGTTGATTGCCGAGGCCTGGGATGCGGCCGGGCTGTATCAGGTCGGCAGTTTTCCCGGTTACCGCTGGGGCGAATGGAACGGTCGATACCGGGACGTTGTCCGTCGTTTTGTGCGCGGCGACAAAGGACTGGTCAACGAGCTTGCTACCCGACTTTGCGGCAGTAACGACCTGTACGAGCACAAAGGCCGGCTGCCGATTAACAGCATCAACTTCGTGACCTGTCACGACGGTTTCACCCTGTACGATTTGTTCAGCTATAACGAAAAGCATAATTATGCTAACGGTGAATATAATCAGGACGGCTGCAATAATAATTTAAGTTTCAATTGCGGCATTGAAGGAGAAACAGACGATTTAAGCATTTTGATGTTGCGCCGGAAACAGGTGAAAAACGCTTTCGCCATCCTGTTGCTCAGTCATGGGGTTCCGATGCTGTTGGCGGGCGACGAGTTGTTAAATAGCCAGCGCGGCAACAATAACTGTTACTGCCAGGATAACGAATTGTCCTGGATAGATTGGAATATGACTCAGCAACATGCCGATATGCTGCGTTTTGTCCGGCTGATGATTGCGTTGCGTACCCGGCATGGCTCCATTATGCGGCGGCGGTATTTGGCCGGAAAACCCAATGACAGGGGCATCGCCGAAATTCAATGGCATGGCACTGAACTCAACAAGCCGTTATGGGGTGATCATGAAGCGAAATTTTTGGCGTTTACCTTGGCAGGCGTTGAAGATGACGAAGCCGATCTGCATGTGGTCATGAATATGTCCGAGCAGCAAATTAACATCGAACTGCCGGTGATTCCCGGCCGTGCATGGTGTCTGGCTTTGGACACAGCGCTGAAGTCGCCTCTGGATATTGTGCCGCGACAAGATCAACAACCGCTCCTAAAAAATCGCTATTCGGCCAATGCCCGGAGCGTAGCGGTTTTTGAGAATGTGGAATGTTGCTGACAACCGATCTACAGCCCTGCTATCACGAGCTTGATTGATCTTTTTTCATTGCTTAACAAACACGACCAAGCCATTGGCAGGGATTTGGACATTGAGGCGGCCTTGGTCGGAGCAGAGACTCGCTCCATAGTTTCCTGTATTTTGACCGCCGTAAATTGCCGCATCGCTGTTGAAAATTTCCTTCCAGCGGGCGTTGGGGATGGCTGATAAATCCTTTTCAATCAGGTAGCCATCGGTAAAAGCCGTATTGTTAAGACTGGCAGCGATGATGACTTCTTCATCCCCGTTCCAGCGCTTAAAGGCAAGGACCCGGTTGGCATTATGCACATGAAGGATGTCGATGTTATGGCTGCGAATCGAGCGCAGCCGCCGGCTGAGGGTGATAATGTCCTGGTAAAAGCGAAATAGCGCGCTGCCGTGTCCGTGCCGCTCGCCCAGTATGTCTTCGCGGTTGTCCTTGAATTGATCGAAAGTGTAGCGCTTTTGTGCGCCGATCTCTTCACCCATGAAGAACATGGGGATGCCTGCGGAAAGCACGGAAAAACCGAAACATAAGCGTGAGCGAGCTTCCGCCCAAGTGCGCGTATCGCCTAAAAGAGCGGCGCCGTTGACGGCGGTGACAATCGTCCGCTCGGTGTATATATTTTTTTCTTTATCATGAGCATTGCCAGCCTCGTCGTGAGACTCATGGAAGACGACCTGATTGTTACGGCTGTTGTAGAGCGTGCTGGAAAACCAGTCCATTTGGAGCGGATCGTTGCCTCCGAATCCAGCATTTTTTAAAAGGCGCGCTCTGCCCACGGCGGAAGGGGAATCGCCGATCAGATTGTGACAGAATGCCGTTTCCCATTTGCTGTCGAAGCCCAGCCCTCCCTGCGCAGGCGTTTTGGTCACGGCGTCCCATTCCGTATGGTCCTCGGCAATCAACATGACTGTGGGCCTAATCATCCGCAACGTGCGGCTCCACTCCCGGAGCAACTTCTGCCCGAACAGATTGGCGCTGCCGACCGAATGCCCGTCTGCGTGGCGTACATTGTCGCGATGCAGGGCTTGAGTCAGATCCACGCGTAAACCATCGACATGCATTTCCTCAATCAGGAAGGCGGCGCTGCTGATGAACTGCTGGCGTACGACTTCTTCCCAGAAGCGCGGCGTGTAGCCGGAAGAGCCGTTGTCGAGATAGCCGCCATGTTCCGGAGCCGGGCGCTTTTCTTGCGGTTGTGAAAGATCGTGCGCTGCGCGTTCATAATCCGGGTAATCGTTTGGATGCCCTTCGTACCAGTAATAAATGTTCTGTTCGTGAGCGCTCGAGTCGTATTGCCATTCGGCACGGGCAGCCTTACCGTCATAATGGTTGTAGACCACGTCCTGAATGACGGCAATGCCACGCCGGTGGCACTCCCGGACGAAATGGCGGTACTTGTCTCGGCCTCCGGCACTGGACTCGATACAGGTGTGGTGCGTGTCGCCATAACCCCAGGCGGCATTGCCTTTAAACTCGGCTAGCGGCAACAGTTCGACGGCGTTTACACCGAGATCGACCAAGTGATCCAGAAAGGACAGGGCATCGCTCAACGTGCCGATATCGTTGTTGCCGAATCCCAATGATCCGACATGTAATTCGTAAATAATCAAATCTTCCAGCCGGGTAGGAACCGGCAAGCCGAACGTGAATTCAGTGGCCCAAAATTTTTCCGCCGCAATCAGGTCCGGTTCAATGCCTTCGGGTGCAGACTCATATCCCCGGCGCACGACATCGGGGTCAATGATCACGCTGCAACTGACCGTGCCGTCCAGGGTGCCGACTTTTTCATCCCAAGGATTTTCAGTGGGATCGACGCTGCCTTTACCGATTTGGCTTCGGGAGAAAATGTCAGTGCGATAAACCGTTTGCCCTTGGGCATTCTGTATGCGGTACATGTACGGAAGGCTTTTAAAGTTCTCATAGTCGCCGTGCGGCCCGCCTTCCCAGATACCGTCAGGCGAGCGGGACAACGCGACCACGGGCTGCGCTGGGTCAATCCCGGCACCGTCATCGGCAATGTAGCCGTTGTCCAAGTTTCCGAACACCACTTCCACATTTTGGGCGTTGGGCGCCCAAACGCCAAAACGCAAACCCGGTGTGGCGTTATGGGGGGAGAAGTGTTTATTGGCTCCCAAGCGGCGGCCGTAAGTGAAATAGTAGCGTTCGACCTGCGGCGCGCCTCCCTGGATACTGAGCTGAAACTGACGATAGCGTGCCGCGGAGTTGGCATCATGCACTTCGGTGGGTATGCCCCAGAACCTGGCTCCCTGCGGCCCGTCAAGAATTACTCCCCATTTGAATATCTTGTCCCGGTCGGCAAGGTCGAGCGTAACCGGGGCTGTAAAGATCGGGCAGCCGTCTGGGCCTATTTCCTCTACCATCGGAACGTCGGTCCAATTATCCGAATAGCGGCCATTTTCATCCCAACTGCCCCGCAAGCGGGCATTGCGGAATAAGGTTCTTTTCAGGCCGGTGATAAATTGAAACTCTACTTGTTGCGATGGCATGACATTCCCTCACTTTCCGGTTAATCGATCGCAGAACGCTATACCTCCGGATTGATTGAGGAATAAGCGTAGTACCGCTGATGTTGTGTTAAACAGAGGCTTAATTTTCGTGCTCAGATAGTCGACTTAACGGCATAGGGAGACTTAATTCGCACGTTTGCTTAATTTATGCGAGCGCAAACCTTCCATTCCCGTTATGGCTTTGTCTGAGTTTAAAAGCCAATATAATGGTAAAGTCAGTTGCAGTCTGCTCGTAGCAATACCTAGGATAAATATCCGTTTCTTCAATGACTTAGGATTGATTCGCGCGGTGGCGGAGGCGAGCTTAAGCGGACCGGTTCCAAGAACAGCTAGTGCACTTAGGGTTCTGCATGAGGCCAAGCATGGAAATAGCCGAGCTATACGGATAGGGCGATTGTTGAAAATATCGAAATGCTCCAAGGTAATTAAATCTGCAACTAGACCCTGCGGAATTTACTCCGTATACTTGGGAAACTTGCTTTTTTGGGGCATCTTTAGCGATAACCTAAGAAAAATATGGGTTATATAAGGAAGAATTTTAGATAAGGTAATCATAACGTTTAAGGCTGGTGATGACGTTTTTGCATTCAGGATACAATTCCAAAATCAATCTATCGGCGCAAGAGATACTTGAAATAAGTCAGGAAATCAGCCGTAATTTTACGCCCTGTTATTCAAGTGGAATGCCGGAGCTTGTGGAAAAAATCAGGCTTTCGCCACAGGAACTGCTGGAAATCGGTGAGGAGATCGGTCGGAGTTTTACGCCTAAAGCCTCTCACCCTATCCCCGAAGTGGTTCTGTTGTCCGTCGATCCCGGACACCTGTATGCGTATTGGGATCTTGGAGAAAAACGCGAAATTTCTGTAGGTAATAACGAAGACAAGAGTCCACTCACTTTAAGAATTTATTCGCAACCTGAGGAAGAACAGGCGGCTGACGAAACAGCGGCATGGTTCGACATTATCATTGACAGCCCCAGTACCCGCCAACAAGTGTCCTTACCCAGCCCGGTTGATGACATGGCTTATTCCGCCGCTATCGGTACCTGTTGCGAAGATAACGGTTTTATCGCTTTTGCGCACTCGAACATTATTTATGCCCCTCATGGCGGGGCGGCATGGCATCAAAGCCATAACAACTCCACTTATAGCCTGAGCAAAAACGCCTCGGGTCAAGGAATCAGCAGATCCGCGTGATGACCAAAAGCTTACCTCGCTCTGATTACGCTTCTTGCCGGCAAGGGTTCCTGAGCATTATTCTCCACGCCCATCTTCCTTATGTGCGGCATCCTGAATATGACAGTTTTTTCGAAGAGAACTGGCTGTTCGAAGCCATAACCGAATGCTATCTGCCACTGGTCGGCATGCTTGATCGGCTGCACTCCGATAATGTGGATTACCGGCTAACGCTGTCATTGTCGCCGACCTTGATATCCATGCTGCGCGACGACCTGTTACAAACGCGCTATCTGAAATATTTGCATAGCCGGCTGGAGTTGGCTGAAAAAGAAATTATCCGAACCCGCAAGCAACCGGAATATCAAAAACTGGCGCGGCTCTACCGCCGCTTTTTCCTGAATGCGCTAAACATTTACCAGGAACGTTACCAAGGCGATTTATTGACGGCTTTTAAAAAGCATCAAACGACCGGTAAGCTTGAGCTGATAACAACGGCCGCGACACACGGCTTTTTACCGTTGCTGAATGTCAGCGAAGTCGCAGTCCGCAACCAGATCAATACCGGTATCGCCACGTTTAAATCTAATTTGGGCTGCACCCCGACCGGTTTTTGGCTGCCCGAATGCGGCTATTATCCAGGCCTTGAGACGGTGCTTGCCGATGCCGGAATCAAGTATTTCTTTGTCGATAGCCACGGCGTGATGGATGCAAATCCGCAACCCCGCAATAGCGTTTATACCCCTGTTAATTGCGGTAACGGAGTTGCGGCGTTTGCGCGTGATCCTGAGTCGTCAAAGCAGGTCTGGAGCGCGAAAGAAGGTTATCCGGGCGATTTCGATTATCGCGAATACTATAGCGACATCGGTTTTGAGCTGGATTTGGATTATATCGCGCCCTATATTCTCGACGGTAAAACCCGCATCAATACCGGGATAAAGTATCATCGCGTGACCGGCGAGAATCTGCCCAAGCAGGTTTATAACCCGAGGCAGGCTTTGGCAAAGGCGTACGAGCACGCGCAGGATTTTATCGATAAACGGCAGCAACAGATTGATCGGCTTGGCGCGGCCATGGACGAATCTCAGCCGATTATAGTTGCGCCTTACGATGCCGAACTGTTCGGTCACTGGTGGTATGAGGGAACTTATTGGCTGGAATGTGTGCTGAGGTTGGCGAGCAAAGATACTCATGGCGTTCAGCTCGCCAGTTGTTCCGATTATTTAAAACAGCAAGCGCCGACTCAGATCGCCACGCCCGCCGCTTCAACCTGGGGCGATCAGGGTTACTCCAGCTACTGGATCAATGAAACAAATGACTGGATTTACCCCTTGCTGCACCAGGCCGAACAGGAGATGGAACAATTGGCGCGGGATCTTCGAAGAGTGGCTGTCACCCCATTGCAGAAGCGAGCCTTGAATCAGGCGGCCCGGTCCATTTTGTTGGCCCAAGCGTCCGATTGGCCGTTTATCCTGAAATCGGGGACCACTATCGATTATGCGAATAAGCGTATTACCGATCATCTGGCCAGGTTTAACTATTTGCACGACAGTATTCGCAAGAACAGGATCAATGAGCGTTATTTGACCGCTCTGGAGATTATGGACAATATTTTTCCGGACATTGATTTTCGGGATTACCATCCATTAGGAGCAGGGAAAAGTATCAAATCCGACCGGCTCCAGGATGCAGCTCAGCATGTGCCGGACATAGTAAGCCATCGTTAGATAATTTATCGTTCTTTCTGACCTGCAATTCAGGGCAGGAATCACCGGAGACAATGGATGAATAAAATCCAACTGCTGTATGTTGAAAATGTGATTAGCCGGAAAAAAGAAGGCGTTCAGCAGACGCTGAGCTTTTTTATGCAGGTGGAGAACGACAGTTACGACAAACGGGTTGACGTGGTCTGGGCTGGTGAAGACGGCATCTGGCAAACCCTGCCTGCAAGCTATCACAGCAAGTCGGGACACGCTAAAGAGTACTGGCAGGCCCGGCTACATCTTCATCCTACTCCGGATCAATCGCTACCCGGCAATATACGGTTCGGATTGCGCTACCAGATGCCCAATGCCGAGCATTGGGACAACAACCAAGGCTTAAACTATTCCAGCGAAGCCGACTCAGGCGTCAGGCTGGCTCGTGCAGTCCCGGTTTTGAACATCGATTTTGCAAGCCAGCTGGATGACGGACAAAAAAACATCCCGATCACGGTTGCTGTCGATGGCTTTGACCATGCCGACAAAGTCACTGTGCACTGGACGACGGATAACTGGCGGCACACTCAAATCACCCTTTGCCATTTTAAAAGGAATTACTGGGACAAAGCGGCGCTCAGCAATGCCAGAAACCCCAATCAGTATGGCGTTGCAATCTGGAAAACCTGGCTTAGAATCGGCCAGGCGTTCCGCTTGGAATACAGCATCTGCGTTGAGCGCAACGGCCGGCTTTTTTGGGACAATAACCACGGCCTTAACTACTCGCTCAGCCATGAGCCGCTAAAAGTCCTGATTCTTAACCTGCATTGTTACCAGGAAGATAATCAGGATGATAAGTTTTCCCAAATAGCCAAGGCGATTAACGAAGTGAATGCAGACGTGGTTTGTTTTCAGGAAGTGGCTGAACTTTGGAATGACGGGGCAGGGGACTGGCAGACAAATTCCGCGAAAATAATCAATGATCGCCTCGCTACGCCCTACCATCTCCATACCGACTGGTCGCATCTGGGTTTTGATAAGTACCGCGAAGGCGTCGCCATTTTAAGCAAATATCCGCTGATCAAACAGGATGCCAAGTATGTGTCGGCCAGCGATGATATCCACAATATTCATTCCCGAAAAGTGGTCATGGCTCAAATCAAGGTGCCTTATATCGGGCGGGTGAACGTCTTTTCGGTGCATTTAAGCTGGTGGGAAGATGGCTTTGCCGAGCAATTTCAGCGCTTGTGCGAATGGGCCGAATCCAAACAGTCGGCATACATCAACGCCACCCTGTTATGCGGCGATTTTAATATTGCCGGCGGATCGGCCGGCTATCATCTGGTGGTCGATGGACACCAGTATGACGACCAATATTTGGCGGCCAATTCGCAGGGCGTGTTTGAAAAAATATTCAGGGTCAATGACGCGCACTGGCAAAATTATCCGAGCGACGATTATCGGATTGATTATATATTTTTAAATAAGACTAGCGAGCTGAAGGTTACTTCCGCGAAGATCCTGTTTACCGAGTCGGATTATGGGAGGGTTTCCGATCATTGCGGTTATTTTATGATTTTTGAGCCTAAGATTTAAAACAGGAGTGCAGGCTTCGCCTGCCAGGAAGACGAAGCCTGCACTCCGCAATGTTCCATAGATACCTTATGTATAAAGATGGGAGCGCCAGCCTTAAGCAGCGCATGGACATGAGACAAAATTGCAAGCACAAGTCTTTACCCTTATGGAGATAAACCTATGCAGATAGCTGAACACTACGCTTCGCCCATTCATGGCAACCTGGGCGGCTCTTTTCAAAGAGTGAACGATTTTAACGACAAATTCTATATCCGCTGGGGGAAAATAGATTTCGATGTATTCCACGGCGTTCAGGCCAATGTAAAAGTTATTTTAAAAGTCTACCGCGACGCGATCTGCGAAACCTACATCGTCGATACCGAAGCTTACGATATTCATTGGGATAGGCACAAACGCTGTACGCGGGATTTTTATATTCACCCGTTTTCAAGCAACTTCGGCCAAATCAATTGCGTCAAGTTCGCTTTTATTGTGCATCTGGATGAGCGCTCGATCGCCTCTCATAACGAATACATCTTTATGGATTGGCACCAGCTTCAAGGCGACCAGCCACAGTACCGAAGAATTACCGGAGATTGGGCAACGCCCAGTAGCTACCGGGCCTATGAGTTGAATTCCGGCGAATTGCAGAGCGATGTCGATTGGTATAACCATCATTTTGAAGCCTTGCAACTGGTGCCCAAATTCACCAAAGGACAGCAGCACCATCCTTATCACCCCAAGCGCTATATTCACGACCTTATCGACAAGGTTATCCGCTCTAAGCACGACAACCCCGGCCGTTTATGCACGATAAAAGTCAGCGTGGATTGCATTGACGACCATGATTTTACGAGCCATTTGCTCAGCGCCAGCGATCAGGGCGTGCTGGTGCAATGCATCGTCGATTGGCGAAAAATGACCCTGACCAACAGCCAGAACTATGCGCGGTTAAAACGTTCGAGAATTGAGTTGATCGGCGTGTTTTGCAGTCCTAAACATCATCTGATCGAAGTGGAACCGGACATGCACACCAAATTCATCATTTTTAACGATGAGGACAGCATACTGGGTTCATTCAATATCACTTTCGATCGCTGGTGGGCTAATTGGGAATCGGGCATGACTTTTCATTCCAAAGGCATCTGCCGCCTGCTGGATAATATCTTCCAAAGCCAGCGCGGCGGCGTTATTCAAAAATACGGCATCGATCCGTTGAGTCATTTCAACCTGCTCTACACTTTCGGTCGGCACGTGATGCTGAACGGCAAACCTTATCGTCCTCATCATGCCATACTAGGGGAGATACACCGGGCCAGACATTCGATCAAAATATCATTGTTTTTGATTGGCGATTTGTTGGGAGATCACCATGACAGCGTGGTTAATGCGCTGATCAATGCCAAGAACCGGGGCGTCTACGTACATATCTTGTTGAACGGGCATCTAGCCAGACAAGGGCGTGTCGGTATAGAACGATCGATGCATGATGAACTGAACCGCCCATTGCTGCCGACAGTCGATCGTCTAAGATATGCCGGTATTCCGGTAGGCCTGGTTTACGGGCAAGACGATCATCCGGTGCCGTACTCCCCGATCCATTCCAAATATTGCATTATTGACGATTACATCGTCATCGAAGGCAGTTTCAACTGGTACAACACTTCGGTTTTTTCCCATGACCTGCTGGTGGTGGCGGCTAATCATGAAGTCGCGAAGCCTTATCTGTATGAGTTCGAGCAAATACAGCGGTCGTTCAGGGTATATTATTGAGACTGTGTTTATAACGCTTGGAACGGTCTTTGCGTGGTTACTAATACTTTGGTAGTATTTTTTCCGGATATAAGGAGTAAGTTATGAATGAAATTTTTTTTATTGTAGAAGACGCCCCGGAAGGGGGCTATACAGCCAGAGCGCTTGGAGAATCAATCTTTGTTGATGCGGACAGCCATGAAGAACTCCATGCCAACGTCCAGGACGCAGTTCGTTGCCATTTTGATGAAAATAAATCTCCAAAGATGATCCGTCTGCATTTCGTCCACGAAGAAATTCTTGCCGTTTGAAACTTCCTCGCGATATCACCGGAATCAAACTCGCAAAAGAGCCTGTCAAACCCGGATACCATATAACCCGCCAGACTGGCAGTCACATACGGTTGACGACTTTTGAAAACGGTACCCATCATATAACCATTCCCGCCCATAATCCTCTGAAAATCGCTACACTGGCAGCTATTCTTACTAACATCGAATCACACTTTAAGATTACACGCGAAGAACTGCTGAAACGTCTTTTCCCTTGATTCCCATGTTTTAATATGGCTATGGTTTCGGTTTGTATGCCGGAGTCATATCATGAGATTAGGCGGTATTAAATGTGAGTGATGGGCCATATATCATCACTCTGCTTTTCAATTATTCGTAAGCGTCAAGCTTCAAAAGCTGCTCTATACTGACAATTTTATAGCCGTTCTCTTTCGCAAAACTCAGCGTTTGTTTTAACGCTTCGATAGTTTTGTCCGAAGTATCATGAAACAGGATAATCGCGCCCGGTTTGATTTGGGATTGCACTCGCCTCGTTATAGCTTGTACGCTGTCTTTTGTGGTATCGAAAGAACGTATGCTCCAGCCGATGATGTTGTAGTTCAATGCCTTTGAGGCTTTTGCAAGATTGGGCGTAGTGACACCGTAAGGCGGCCGGAACAATTTCATGCGTTTGCCGATGATTTTGAAAACGCTTTCCGAAGTCATGTTCAGCTCATCTTTAAAGCCTTGCAGGCTTTTAAAGTCCAGATAAAAAGAATGCGTATAGCTGTGGCTGCCAATGCAGTGCCCTTCTTCATCCATTCGCTTCAAGATGTTTTCATTGCCCAGGATGTTCTTGCCGATGACAAAAAAAGTTGCCGGCGCATTGTGTTGCGCCAAGATGGCAAGCACTTGTGGGGTGTATTCCCGGTTGGGGCCATCGTCAAACGACAGGGCGATTTTTTTTTCCGAAGCATTCCCATGGCAATAGGTGCGGGCATGAAAGTTGGATTCAATAAACGCTGAGCCGTAAATGATTAATGCCAGGAAAATCGTGCCTGGCACTGCCAGCCACCATAAGCTAGCTCCATAAAACAGGTGTAGCAAGCCAACAAGGCTGATGGCGATAATGAAGCCGTTACGGGCTAATTTAAATGTCATTTGCTGCGTTTGCTAATGTTGCCGGGTTAGGTCGTTAACGAGCCTAACCGGATAAATCAAGACTATAACAGTCTTGGTTTGTATCTAAGCGGATGTCTGATGGCAGGGAAGGGTTAAAGTTGATTGTACAAGTCCGCGTACTGCTGGGCGCTTTTGGCCCATGAGTAGTCTTTTTTCATGCCGTTGATTTGCAGTTGTTTCCAGGACTTGGGGTAGCTGTACAAGAGAAGTGCGCGTTTAATGGCTTCCATCAATGTACCGGGGCTTGCTTCGTCGAATACAAAGCCTGTGGCGGTATTATTTTGCAGCGTTTCCGGGAGTGCATCGACCACGGTATCAGCCAGTCCTCCGGTTTTTCTGACGATGGGCACGGTGCCGTAGCGCAGGCTGTATATCTGATTTAAACCGCAGGGTTCAAAGCGGGACGGCATCAGAAAAATATCGACACCCGCTTCAATCAGATGCGCCAGCGTTTCGTCATAACCGATATTGACCGATAACTTATCGGGATGGCTCGCGGCAAAATCATGCAGGCGTTGTTCAAATTCTTTGTCGCCGTTGCCAAGCAATACAAATTGCAAGGGGTGAGTGAGCATCTCGGGGAGGCAGTCCATTATCAGGTCAATGCCTTTTTGCTCTACCAAGCGGCTGATAAGCCCGAATATGGGAATGTTTTTGTCAACGGGCAGGGACAACTTACTCTGTAGCGCTTCTTTATTGATCAGTTTTTTATTCAGCGTTAAGTGATTGAATGTTTGGCTGATGTTGGGGTCGGTTTCCGGATTCCAATGGCCGGTATCGATGCCGTTGAGAATGCCGCTTAGAGCATCTTTTCGGTAACTGAGCAGGCCTTCCAGCCCGTAGCCGAAATCGGCAGTCTGGATTTCCGTGGCATAGGTCGGACTTACCGTGGTGATGCGGTCGGAATAGACCAGGCCGCCTTTAAGAAAGGACAGCTTGTTATGGAACTCGATGCCGTTCATATTCCAAAGCTGACCGGGCAAGTTCAAGGAAAGATAGGCCGCTTTGGGAAATATGCCCTGATAAGCCATGTTATGTATGGTAAAAACCGTGGCGGGGCGGTTGTGTTCCAGCGACAGCAGCGCAGGCACAAGTCCGCTTTGCCAGTCGTTGCAGTGGACAATGTCGGGTTTCCAATCCAGCCAGCTCCGGTTCATCGCAACTTCAACCGTAACGCGGCAAAATAACGCAAAACGCTCGGCGCTGTTCTCCCAAGGCTCGCCTTGATCATCAACATAGGGATTGCCCGGACAATCAAAGAATTCCGGGCAATCGACCAGCCACACGATGACGTTGCTTTCCGGTAACCGGGTTTCCAGAATATTCACGGCATAATTGTTGACATGGACAGTGCTCAGGTAGCGGACTTCTTCGGTGGTTTTGATGGCGTGATAATTGGGCATGATAACGCGTACATCTTCACCCAAATCCGACAAGGCTTTGGGTAAGCTGCCGGAAACATCCGCCAAGCCGCCGGTTTTAATTAAAGGGTGGGCTTCACTGGTGACAAAAAGTATTTTCTTCATTTACCTTGGTTGTTAGTTTTTATTAATGGTAATTGCTTGGCAGATATTAGGTTTGTCATGGAATACCGGATGATATTTTCAAGGCTAAAGGCTAAAGGCTAAAGGCTAAAGGCTAAGAGTTTGAATACTTTTTAAATTTAGATGCAAACTTTTTTGCCCTTTGCCCTTTGCCCTTCGTCTAAAACCTATAATTTCAAAATTACGGCTCCCAAAGGAGGCAAAGTAAGGCTGATAGAGTGGGGCTGATTCATCCACGGCGTAGGCTCTGACAATGCGGCGCCATTGCCGATATTGCCGCCATCGTAATAACCCGAGTCGGAATTGAATATTTCCGTATAAGTGCCGGCTACGGGTACGCCAATCCGGTATTGGTCACGAACTACCGGAGTAAAGTTGAGTATGACAATCAATTCTTCAAATTCGGTTTTGCGTCGATAACTGATGATGGACTGTTGTACATCATGGCAATCAATCCAATCAAACCCCTGATGGTCGAAATCATGCTGGTATAAAGCCGGCTGTTTTCTGTAAAGGTGATTCAGGTCTTTGACCAGCGCCTGCACGCCTTTGTGATGCGGATAATTCAGAACATACCAGTCCAGGTCCTTGTTGAAATTCCATTCGTTGCCTTGCCCGAATTCGCAGCCCATAAACAGCAGTTTTTTGCCGGGATAGGTATACATTAACGTATAAAGCAAGCGAAGATTGGCGAAACGCTGCCATTCATCTCCCGGCATTTTGTTGACCAATGAGCCTTTACCATGCACCACTTCATCGTGGGAAAAGGGCAGGCAGAAGTTTTCGGTAAAGGCATACAGCATACCGAAAGTGAGTTGGTCATGATGATATTTGCGGTGTATCGGCTCCTGGCTCATGTAAGCCAGCGTGTCGTGCATCCAACCCATATTCCATTTCATCGAGAAGCCTAAGCCCCCGGTCCAGGTCGGGCGGGTCACCTGCGGCCATGAAGTAGATTCTTCGGCCATCATTACGGTGCCGGGGTGCTGGTCATGAGTGACGGAATTCAGTTCTCTCAAAAAATCGATCGCTTCCAGATTTTCGTTGCCGCCGTACATATTCGGAATCCAGTCGTTATCGTCACGGGAATAATCCAGGTACAGCATTGAAGCGACGGCGTCGACGCGCAAGCCGTCAAGATGGAATTCCTCAAGCCAGAAAATGGCGCTGGCCAGCAAAAAGTTTTTAACCTCGTTGCGGCCGAAGTTATAAATTAATGTGCCCCAGTCGCGGTGTTCGCCTTTGCGCGGATCTTCGTGCTCATAAAGCGCGCTGCCGTCAAAACGGGCCAATGCAAAGCTGTCTTTGGGGAAATGCGCGGGCACCCAGTCCAGAATCACGCCGATCCCGTTTTGATGCAAGGTGTCGATAAAAAAGCGAAAGTCATCCGGTGTGCCGAAGCGGCTGGTTGGGGCAAAATAGCCGGTGGTTTGATAACCCCAGGAAGCATCCAGCGGATGTTCGGTGACCGGCAATAATTCAATGTGGGTAAAACCCATCTCTTTGACATAATCGACCAGGAGCACGGCCAGTTCACGGTAATTGAGGAAGTTGCCCAGGTGGTCGCGTCGCCACGAGCCCAGATGAACCTCGTAAATCGACATAGGCTCATGCATCCAATTGTGACGGATGCGGTCACTCATCCATTGCTGATCCTGCCAGGCATAACTGTCTTCATGAACCACGATTGACGAGGTATTAGGGCGAAACTCAAACTGTTGGCCATAGGGGTCGGTTTTTAACAGAACCTCGTGGCTATGGCGGTTTAATATCTCAAACTTATAGAAACAGCCGGCGTGCAGACCCGGTACGAACAGTTCCCAGATGCCGCTGCCGCCCAAGCTGCGCATTGGATTGCAGCGTCCGTCCCAATGGTTAAAATCGCCCACCACGCTAACCCGTCCGGCATTGGGCGCCCAGACCGCAAATAAAACCCCGTCAATACCATCGACGCTGTGTAAATGTCCGCCCAGTTTTTGATAAATATGCCAATGCCTGCCTTCGCCGAATAAATGCCGGTCGAACTCCGGCAATTGGATGCCGAAATCATACGGGTCAAAGCTTTCATGGCTGTAGCCGCTCTTGTCGATCCAGGACAATTGATAATGTTCTGGCAATTGTTCAGGTTCGGCGTTATATTCAAAAAAGTCCGTATCGGGTACTCGGTTTAAAGCCGCGCCGTTGTGGCTAAAGCATACGGTTTCTGCATACGGCAGATACACTTTAACTTGAATATGATTGTTCTTGATATGGCGACCTAGAATTGCAAAGGGATCATGATGTCTGGCTTCCATGATTTTTACAGCATCAGAATCAAGTGCACTTTTAGATTGCTTTTTCACTATGAATAGCCTCGGCGTAGTGGAATAATAGAGACGTGAATGTTACCAAACACATCAAGAGTTGTCAGTCTATTCCACATGGAGATGAAAAATGTCAGCGTCAACTAGTCAAAAGTACGATCAAAATATCAGTCACTTAACTCGCAATACCATCGCATTAATATTGGCCGGTGGTCGCGGTTCACGATTAATGAATATGACCGATTGGCGTGCTAAACCGGCCGTACCTTTTGGAGGCAAGTTCCGGATTATTGATTTCCCGCTGTCGAATTGCATGAATTCCGGTATCCGCAAGATAGGAGTTTTAACCCAATACAAGTCGGATTCACTGATCAGGCATATTCAGCAGGGCTGGGGATTCTTGCGTGGCGAGTTTGGTGAATATGTCGATTTAATGCCTGCTCAACAACGGCATGATGAAAACTCTTGGTATAAGGGTACTGCTGATGCGATTTTTCAGAATATCGATATTCTGCGCAGCCGTAGCCCGGAACATATATTAGTGTTGGCCGGCGATCATATTTATAAAATGGATTACGGCGCAATGCTTGCCGATCATGTTGAAAAAAAGGCTGACTTAACGATAGGCTGTATAGAAGTCTCGCTACAGGATGCCACGGCTTTTGGCGTCATGGATGTCGATGAGAACCGGCGCGTCAAGGCTTTTGTGGAAAAACCGGAGCACCCTCCTGTGATGCCGGGCAGAACGGATACCGCATTGGCATCCATGGGGATTTATATTTTTAATGCCGGCTTTCTGTTTGAACAGCTGCTTAAGGATGCCGACACCAAAAGCTCAGGCCGGGATTTCGGCCACGATATTATTCCTGCCGTTATCGATAAATACATAGCCAATGCTTATCCTTTCCTGGATCTGCAAAGCGGCGCGCAAAGTTACTGGCGGGATGTAGGTACCATTGATGCTTACTGGAACGCCAACATGGAATTGATTGGCGTAAAACCGGATTTAAATCTATATGACAATACCTGGCCTATATGGACTTATCAGGAGCAAACGCCTCCGGCCAAGTTTGTTTTTGACAACGACAAAAGACGGGGAATGGCGGTTGATTCCATGGTTTCAGGAGGCTGCGTGATTTCCGGGGCAAAAGTCAGGCATTCATTATTGTTCTCCAATGTCCGTGTTAATTCGTACACGACGCTGCAAGACACTATCGTTTTGCCGCAGGTTAATATTGGCCGCCATTGCCGCATCACCAAGGCGATTATCGAAAAAGGCTGCGAAATTCCGGAAAGCACCGTGATTGGGGAAAACAGAGAGGAAGACGAAAAAAGATTTCATGTCAGTCCCGGAGGAGTCGTCCTGGTTACGCCGGATATGCTGGGGCAAAAAAGACATTATGTCCGATAGCGGCAAATTGAAATTGGTTCTGTGCTGGCACATGCACCAGCCGGAATACCGGGATTTACAATCTGGAGAATTTAAGCTGCCGTGGACCTATCTGCATGTTATTAAAGATTATGTCGATATGGCTGCGCATCTGGAAGCGGTGCCGCAAGCCAAGGCGGTAGTCAACTTCGCACCGATACTTCTGGAGCAAATTGAGGAATATGCCAGACAGGTCAACGGCTATTTACATGACCGTATTTCAATTACCGATCCTTTGTTAGCCGCGCTGGTTGATCCCAGTATCCCTGCCGATCCTGAAGAGCGCATGCGGTTGGTTAAAGACTGTATGCGAGCGAACAGGGAAAGACAAATAAACCGTTATCCGGCTTTTAAAAGATTGATTGAGATGGCCGATTGGCTTGAACATCATTATGATTCGTTAACTTATGTCAATTCTCAATTTATCAGCGATATTCTGTCCTGGTATCATCTGATTTGGATGGGGGAAACGATCAAGTTAACCGATACTCGAATAAAGCGCCTGATAGAGAAAGGATCCGGCTATACACTACACGACAGGATCGAAATTATAGAGGTTATTGCCGAGCAGCTGAGCACTATTATCTGTAGATATAAGGCATTAGCCAGAAAAGGGCAGGTTGAGCTTTCTGTGACGCCCTATGCCCATCCTATCTTGCCGCTTTTGCTGGATTTGAATACTACCCGTGAAGCTATGCCTGACGCTCCTTTGCCGGAGTTGGATGTCTATCCGGGAGGAGAAGAGCGCGTTTTATGGCACATAGAAAAGGGCGTGCACACTTTCAAGCGGTTATTCGGTTTTAAGCCTAAAGGATGCTGGCCTTCGGAAGGTAGCATTAGTGATCAGACCTTAAAGATATTAAGTGATTTTGGCTTTGACTGGACTGCGAGCGGAGGTTCTGTGCTGAACAATAGCTTGAATCTTGCTGAAAACGACAACGCATCAGGAATCCATCATCCTTTTAAGCTTCAGGGAACCGATATCGTCTGCTTTTTTCGTGATGATGGATTATCTGACCTGATTGGTTTTGAATATTCAAAATGGCACGCCGATGATGCGGTCGGCGATTTAATTCATCATCTTGAAAATATTGCTGAACATGAGCCTAACGGCAAGGTGGTTTCAATCATCATGGATGGGGAGAATGCCTGGGAATATTTTCCTGCTAATGGCTATTATTTTCTGAGTGCCTTGTATCAACGGCTAACCGGTCATCCAAAGATTGAATTAACTACTTTTTCAGAATGCCTGGAAAATAAGGCTGAGATTAAACCGCTGGCGAAAATCGTTGCGGGCAGTTGGGTCTATGGCACGTTCTCGACCTGGATAGGCGATGCGGACAAGAATCGTGGCTGGGATATGCTGGGCGATGTTAAAGGTGCCTTTGACAAAGTCATTTCAACCGGCCGATTAACGGACAAGCAAGTGCAACAGGCTGAGTTTCAGCTAGCCATTTGTGAAGGTTCCGACTGGTTCTGGTGGTTTGGCGATTATAATCCAGGCGAAGCGGTCAGTAATTTTGAAAAACAATTCCGGCTTAATTTAACTAATTTATATAGATTGCTGGGCGAAGAGCCGCCTGCATATCTGGCGCTGTCATTTACGCAAGGGTCCGGTACTCCGGCTATGGGTGGAGCAATGCGCCCAAGTATCGACTTATATAATTGATGGTTATTAGTATTTAAACCTTAATAAAACTAACAACCGAAACATAAACGAGAGATCACTAAGCGTGAATGACATCTTAAATAAACGCCGAGCCGGTATTCTATTGCATATCACATCCTTACCCGGTGCAGGCCCCCAAGGCGATTTGGGAGAAGAAGCCTTTAATTTTGTAAGATTTCTGCATGACACCGGGGTTAGCATATGGCAAGTTTTGCCTTTAGGCATGCCCCATGTCGATGGTTCGCCTTATCAGTGTTTGTCTGCTCACGCCGGTAATCCTGCACTAATCAATATTGACTGGCTGGTAAGGCAAGGTTGGCTGCAACTCTCTGATAAGGAGGAAAAGAGTGCCGGAAGCTGCGCCACAAGGGGCGAGTTAACAAAAGCTTATAGTGGATTTTTGGCAGGTGCAGAACAAAAGGATAGGGATGAATTTGAACGCTTCTGCCAAGAAAAAGCGTTCTGGCTTGATGATTTTGCGTTGTTTCTGGCTCTTAGAGCTGAATTTAAAGAACAATGTTGGAATCAATGGCCTGAGCATTTTAAAGTAAGGGATTCAAAAGCAATAAATGAAGCCAGTCATCGGTTAAAAACAAAAATCGAATGTATTAAATTTGAGCAATATGTTTTTTTCCGGCAGTGGTTGGAATTAAAAGTTTACGCTAACCAGCAAGGCGTATTTTTGTTTGGCGATATCCCTATTTTTGTGTCTTATGACAGTGCTGACGTCTGGGCTCATCGCAATGTTTTCAAACTTGATGAATCAGGCGGCATGTCTGTTGTGGCGGGCGTTCCGCCGGACTATTTTTCTGAAACAGGGCAACGTTGGGGTAATCCGCATTATGACTGGGATTACCTGAAAGAAACTGGGTTTCAATGGTGGGTTGATAGAATGAAAACCCAGCTTGAGATGTTTGATATTATCCGGATCGATCATTTTCGTGGGCTTGAATCAGCTTGGGAAATACCGGCAAAGGAAGATACCGCTATTCATGGGCAATGGGTTGATGCACCGGGTTATGCATTATTAAATGCTATAAAAGCCGAGCATGGGTCGATGCCGTTGGTTGCGGAAGATTTGGGTATTATCACTCCCGGAGTAGAGGCATTAAGGGATGAATTCGAATTGCCCGGCATGAAGATTTTACAGTTTGCGTTTGGCGGCGGCCCTGATAATCCTTATTTACCCGATAATTACGATAAAAACTGCGTTGTTTATACCGGTACTCATGACAACGATACGACTTTAGGCTGGTTACAGGGCATTAGTGATGATGAGAAAAATCACATTTGCAATTATCTTGGCAATCCGGCAATGCCCCTGCATTGTGCGTTAATACATGCCGCATTGGCATCGGTTGCCAATATTGCGGTAATACCGATGCAGGATATTCTGGAGTTGGGTTCTGAGCATCGGATGAATACGCCGGGTACGACGGAAGGCAACTGGAAGTGGCGTTTTCAATGGAGCCAACTCTCACATGAACGTGCGAACAGGTTTGCGTATCTGGTTGGTTTATTTAATCGTAAATAACGTTTTACCGAGGGAGGCGGCCTCTTTGGATCTGGAGGTCGCCCCCGGCTCAATCTAGTTAAGGTTAATCCTTATCTTCATGAACAGCTTCTTTAGACAGGGGCAGCAGCGGGACGTGATAACCAGCAATGATGGATTGAATTTTGTCTGCTTTGTCCGCAATCAGCTTATCAAGCATTTCTTTCCTTGCCTTATCGCCCTTACGAACGCCCATCGCTATAGCAAAATCAAATTTCACATCAGGCGTTGATTTCATCGGAATCATTAAATAACTATTTTTGGGGCTTTGTGATGCGACATAGCTCGCCATAGGTCCCCACAGAATAACCATGTCGATTTTCTTTGCTTTAAGATCCTTTTCTATCTGCATGGCTATGTTATTTTCACTGTCGCCTGACATCGACTGATAGGGGATCCCTTGATCAAGTAGATCGTTTTTCTGCATCCAGGTTGTTCCGGGGCCGCGGTCAAACATGGCAATTTTTAACGCTTGCTGTCTTTGTAAAGGCAGATCGATTAACTGGCTAGCATCGGTAATGTTATCCCAGCCGCGCCCTTTTGCGATTAAAAGTACATAAGTTGACCTATAGTAGGGCGTGGTTGTTAATGTGAGGTCATAACCTTCCGGAACCCCCATAACAATATCGCATTTGTATTCGTTACTGTCCACGTCAGTGTCTTTTAACGGTGCATTTAGGGTGTTGCGGATAAAACCGAGACGTTGAGGAAGCCATGTGTACTCAAGGGTCTGCCCAAGTTCTCTGGCAAACAGCTCGGCGATTTTATTTTCAAAGCCGTCTTTGTTTTTTGTGGAGTAAGGTGGATTCAACGGGTCGGCGCAGACCTTGAATTTTTCTTCCGCCGTGGCAGTAAAGCTGCATGCAATTAGCATCAGGGTGGCGAGGTATTTTGTATGTTGAGGTAGAGTCCTCATTAAAATCTCCTTAGTATAACGGTAAGGACTACTGCATGGATGCAGGAGTTAGAGTAATTGCCGGGCAATAGTTTACTGCATAAAGTGCCAAAAAAAAGCCCCGGTTGATAAATCAACCGGGGCTTTTTACTCAATCTAAAAAATCAGATCGATTTAGTTGCTGGGTAAAGTGAATACAGTTAATGTACCGCCCAGTTTAGTGAAAGAGCTTAAGCTTCTGTAAGCACCTACAGCACCCAAACCTTCTGAGTTTGATCCTGATTCACCCGTGTCCAGACCGGCAGCGATACCGATACCTGCCCAGCCGCCGATACCTGAAAGAACGCCAACATATTGCTTGCCGTCATATTCCCAAGTATTAACGTTACCGATGATGCCGGAAGGGGTTTTGAACTTGTACAGTTCTTTACCTGTTTTAGCATCAACCGCTTTCAAATAGCCTTCCAGAGTACCGTAGAATACTACGCCGCCCGCAGTTGCAACAGAACCTGACCAAACAGAGAATTGCTCTTTGTTAGACCAAACGATTTTGCCTGTTTTAGCGTCGAAAGCTGTAAATTGACCCAAGTTAGTTGTGTTGTCAGGTTTGCCTGTCATAACGTCTGCGCCGGCAGGCATCATGCTTAAAGTAGCGCCAACATAAGGTTGACCCGCTGTGTATGAAACTTCGAATGGTTCGTAGTCCATGCACAAGTGGTTGCCTGAGATGTAGAACAAGCCGGTTTGTGGAGAGTAAGAAACCGGTTGTTGGTTTTTACTTCCTAATGCAGCAGGGCAAACGCCTTTTGTGTTAACGTCTTCGCCGTTTTGTTCAGTAGAGTATTTAGAAACAACTTGTGGACGACCGGTGTTCATGTCGACATGAGTTGCCCAGTTAACCGATTTGTCGAATTTTTCTGCAACAAGCAGTTCGCCGGTTTCACGATCTAAAGTGTAGCCAAAACCGTTGCGGTCGAAATGCACGATAGTTTTATGCATTTTGCCTTTAACTTCTTGGTCAACCAAAACTGTTTCGTTGATACCGTCAAAATCCCACTCATCGTGTGGAGTCATTTGGTAAACCCATTTAACCGCACCGGTGTCAGCATCGCGAGCCCATAATGACATAGACCATTTGTTGTCACCTGGACGTTGTACTGGGTTCCATGTAGATGGGTTGCCTGATCCGTAATAGATCAAGTTTAATTTAGGGTCGTAGCTAGTCCAGCCCCAAGTTGTACCGCCACCAATTTTCCATTGGTCGCCTTGCCAAGTGCTTAAGCTTGAGTTTTCGCCAACTGGAGTGACTTTGCCGTCTTTCCAGGTAGTTGTTTTCTTGGCGTCAATCAGGGTGTCTTTGTCTGGACCCATGCTGTAGCCTTTCCAAGCCAGCTCGCCAGTGTTGATGTCATAAGCCGCTAAGAAACCACGAACACCAAATTCGCCACCAGAAATACCAGTCAAAACTTTATCTTTAACAACTAATGGAGCGGCTGTGTTGGTCATACCCAGTTTAGGGTCGCCGTTTTGTACGCTCCATACGCGTTTACCGGTTTTAGCGTCCAACGCAGTTAAAACGGTATCGGATTGTTGCAAGAAGATTTTGCCGTCACCGTAAGCCAAACCACGGTTAACAGTGTCGCAGCACATAACTGGAATAGTTACATCAGCATCTTGTGTTGGTGTGAATTCCCAGATTACGGATTGAGTTTTTTGGTCAATTGCGTAAACAGTGTTAGGGAACGGTGTGTGGATAAAAAGAACACCATTAACAACTAATGGGCCGCCTTCGTGTCCACGCAAAACACCTGTAGAAAAAGACCATGCTGGTTGCAGATTCTTTACGTTAGTGGCGTTGATTTCACTTAATTTACTGTAACGAGTGCCTGCGTAATCACCACCCCAAGTTGCCCAGTTGGCAGGATTTTGGGTAAGTTTTTCAAGATCGCTGTTAGCAGTTGAAACTGCTGGTGCAGCTAATATAGCAGCCACACTGGAAGCAAGCAGCCAACTTTTCAAAGGCTTCTTCATATTATATTTCTCCTGGTATTCTGTTAATTTGACAGAATAGTGATTATGTTTTTATGACTAATATTAGTTTTAGGGTGGTTTTCATGTTCTATGGAGACAGGAAATTTTCACTCTAGGGGCCTAAATTTAATGATTTTGCCCCAAAAGTCAACATTTATAGGTGCCGTTACAGATTGAATTTTTGTAACGTTTTGATAAAACTCAGGGTGTTTAAGAGCAATTTAAGATTTTCAAGTTATTTCGTTTCAGACGCGGCTGATTGAAAATGGAAGTGGTTGGGGATAAATTTAACTTTTCGTTACTGAAAAACGAATGGATAAATCAAAGGGCTTCAATTTGATAACCGTTGGTGTTCCAGCATAGTATTTCGGCGGCATTCTTGCTCCATGCCGCAAGCACAAAGCGCTGGGCGGCTTGGCCGTCGATTTCAAAACCATGGACCGCAGGACGGTGCGTATGGCCATGAATCAAGCGCAGGCAGCGCCGTTCGCGCATAACATTAACTACCGCGTCCTGGTTAACATCCATGATGTCCTGGGACTTTTTGCGTTTGTGGAAATAACTGCGGAGACGATACCAGCGCGCAGCTAGCAAGCGCAAAAATAAAGGTTTGGACAACACGGCTTGCTGCCATTCCTGGGTATGCGATTTGGCGCGAAATGCTTGGTAGGGCAGGTCGTCGGTACACAGTAAATCGCCGTGTGTAAGCAGTGTCTGTGTGCTGTGCAAATCGATGACGGCGTACTCATCAAGTAGCGTAACACCGGTATCTTCGGAAAATTGCTTACCCAGCAGGAAATCGCGGTTGCCTTGCTGCAAATAAACCCGTGTGCCTGAGTCGGTCAGCTGTTTAAGCTGTTTTCGGATTGTATTGTTAGGCGGGGTCGGGTCGTCGTCGCCTATCCAGGCATCGAAAAGGTCGCCCAGTATATAAACAGCGGCGGCTTTTGGCGCTCTATTGCTCAGGAATGAAAGAAATCGGCGGGTGATTTCAGGTTTTTCCAGGGAAATATGCAGGTCTGAGATGAACAGGATTTCTTGGTTCAAGGGTGCGTGAGGGTAAAAGGCTAAGGGCTAAGGGCAAAAGGCTAAGGTGTGATCGATTCTTTCGCCCTTAGCCTTGCGCCTTTCGTCTATTTTATGACTTCAGCTTTTTCGACGATGATGTTGGTTTTTGGCACATCCTGATGACCGCCGCGGTTACCTGTCGGTTGTTTAGCCATTTCGTCGACAATATCCATGCCTTCAATCACTTCGCCGAACACTGCATAGCCCCAACCACTAGTTGTCGGGCTGGAATAGTTCAGGAACGAATTATCTTTATAGTTGATGAAAAATTGGGCTGTTGCCGAATCAGGAACGTTGGTGCGCGCCATGGCGAGGGTGCCGCGTTTGTTGGGCAGGCCGTTATCGGCTTCGTTTTTAATCGGATCGTGAACCGCTTTTTGGTTGAAGTCGGTGTCAAAGCCGCCACCCTGTGCCATAAATCCGGGGATGATGCGATGGAAAATAGTGCCGTTGTAAAAGCCTTCATTAACGTAAGTCAGGAAATTCGCTGATGAAATAGGCGCTTTTTCAGAATTTAGCTGAATAGTGATGTCACCCAGGGAGGTTGTTAATTTAACTTTTGATGAGGTATCAGACATAAGATTTTCCGTTGCAAATGAGAGTGATGTGGTTAAAAGAAGCATCATGGAGAAAATGAAAGTACGCATGGTTTTCCTTGTAAAGTGATGCAAAAATAAATTCTAAGTGTTTTTGTCTTGAAAGAGAAGCATGCGCTTGATAGATTGTACGGATTTGTTTAACCTGCCCCGGCTTATCGGCAATGGAAACTCGCCTAACTGTATAACTTAATGACATGCTAAAAATATATAATACTCTGACCCGAAAAAAAGAACCGTTCCAGCCGCGCGTGGCGGGCAAAGTCGGCATGTATGTCTGCGGCATGACGGTTTACGATTACTGTCATATCGGGCATGCGCGGGTCATGGTGGTGTTCGATACGGTTGCGCGCTATTTTCGCTATCAGGGTTATCAGTTGACCTATGTGCGCAACATTACCGATATCGACGACAAAATAATTCAAAGAGCTCTCGAAAACGGCGAGGACTACAACAAGTTGACTGCGCGCTTTATTGACGCGATGCACGAGGATGAGCGGGCACTGGCCGTGTTGCCGCCCGATCTGGAACCCAGGGCAACCCAGTCCATCGACGATATTATCGCAATGATTAAAACTCTGGTGGACAAGGGCTTGGCGTATGTCGGCACTAATGGCGACGTATTCTATGCGGTGTCCAAGTTTAAGGATTACGGTCGCTTATCAGGCAAAAACCTGGACGATTTGCAGGCCGGAGAGCGGGTTGATGTTGATTTGGCCAAGCGCAATCCGATGGATTTTGTGTTGTGGAAGATGGCCAAGGCCAATGAACCTGCCTGGGATTCGCCGTGGGGCTTGGGCCGTCCCGGCTGGCATATCGAGTGCTCGGCAATGTCTACCTGTTGTTTGGGCAATCATTTCGACATACACGGCGGCGGCATGGATTTGCAGTTTCCGCATCATGAAAACGAGATTGCCCAATCCGAAGGCGCGACCGGCGAGAAATTTGTCAACCTGTGGATGCACAACGGCTTTGTTCGCGTAGACAATGAAAAAATGTCCAAGTCGCTGGGTAATTTCTTTACCGTGCGTGAGGTGCTGAATCAGTATAAGCCTGAGATCATTCGCTTTTTCATCATTTCCAGTCATTACCGCAGTCCGTTGAATTATTCCGATGAGCAGCTCAATGACGCCAAAGTAGCTTTAACAAGGCTTTATACTGCTCTGCGGGGTGTGGAAGCTAGCGCAGATGCGGTGATTGAAGACGCTTATAAAGACCGTTTTGAACAGGCGATGGATGACGATTTTAATACTCCGGTCGCGCTTTCCGTTTTGTTTGATCTGGCAAGAGAGCTTAATACAGCAAAAAAAGAAAATAAGCTTGAAAAGGTAGGGGAGCTGGCGTCTAGTCTAAAATATTTAAGCGGCTTGCTCGGCATATTGCAGGATGATCCTGATGCTTGGCTTAAGCAAAAGCTTGAGCCAAGTTTATTTGTCAATAACAACACGTTTTTTAGCCCTACTGTAACAGTGAGTTATATCTCTGAGGATTTGATTGAACAACAAATTCAGGCGCGTCTGGATGCTAAAAAAGCCAAAGACTGGACTTTGGCCGATAAAATTCGTAACGATCTGAAAGAGCAGGGTGTGATTCTGGAAGATTCACCCGATGGCACAACCAGCTGGCGGCGAGAATAAATTTACGAACATTTATCGTTTGTCACGCCGGAGAGGCTGTGAAAGTACTCTGTTTAAGAGATTAACCACGGAGGACACTGAGAACACGGAGTTTTTAATGTATTGAATTAACGAGATTGTTTTCTCCGTGTCCTTCGTGTTCTCTGTGGTAAATAATCCTTTCAGCCTGATTTGGATAATACTTTCACAGTCTCCGGAGTGCGGGAACTGTTAAAAATTGATGGAACTCAGGCAAATAACCCAAGGCTCTAATCGCTGGTCAAAATAGGCCGGCAAGCAACAATTTGGTAAAAATATTGTTAAATTTAATCAGAAGCTTCCTCGCAAAAAAAATCCGCACCTTTATTTACAGTGCCAGAGAATCGATTGGCGAGCATAAGCGCGATATAGTCGTTGCTCATGTTGAGCAGGCCTGCGTAAGCTTACAGGAAACCAAAAGTGAGTTTGAAGATGCGCTGGAAAAGTTCAAGACCCTGGTCTGTGTCAACGAGACCGCGCTGGACCATAAATATAACCTGCTCAACAGACAGTACCAGTTTTGCTGTGCTAAATCCGATTCGGTAAGCAACAGAATCAGGGCGATTGAACAGGTCAGTGAGGCGCTGTTCAAAGAATGGGAAAGCGAACTCAATGAGTACACTAACCGTAACTTGCGCGCGCACAGCAAACAACAGTTAAAAGCAGCTCGGCAGAATTACGCACGGCTTATTAAATCGATGCAAAAAGCCGAGGCTAAAATCCAGCCGGTGCTGGCCGCATTCAAAGATCAGGTGTTGTACTTGAAGCATAATCTTAACGCTCAAGCTATCGCGGCGTTAAGGCATGAATTTATTGAAATAAGCATTGATATTTCACAGCTTATCCATGCGATGGAGCAAACTATCGCTGAGGCAAGTCAATTTGTGGCGGTATTAACCGATCAAAAAGCCTTGCCCAGTCGGTGAAATTAGAGCTTGTACAACACGTCGTTGGCTTTGTCTTTAGGATCTTCCTTTTGGCCTCTGCGGTTATCTTGATCAATTCTTTCCTTGCCGAATTTGGCGATCATATCTTCCCAGCTTGTGTATTTTTCATAGCCTGCAAAACCGCTATTTTTTCTTTGCTGATAAAGTTCTTTGCCCATGGCAATGATCTCCTCAGGTTTTTTACCATCAACCGTGTTAAGGAACTCTTTTTCATCTTTAATAGAGTCGCGAAGCATCCAGAAAGAGACTTCAAACTCAATGCGAGCATCGGGAGACAAGCGGTTTTTTAGCGCTTTTACTGATCTGAAGGCGGTACGGGTGGTATGACCATTGATTTCTTGCCCCTTGCTGCACGCAACTAAGGATGTGCAGCAGAGAATGAGCAGAAGAACAGGCAATTTCTTCATAAAGATAACCTCAAGTTTAAGTAGGGACGCATGTCATGATATTTACACGGTTTGCAAGAGTTATTATATAACGCAGGATCGTCAAACGAAGTAAAATAGTCAGCTATTATAATCCTGAGCTAGCTTTTTATGCTGGAATTTATCCAATTATTAAAACAACGTTATCAAGCCGTCTTGGCGCAACTGGGTAATGAACCAGTCAAAACCAGCTATCAACAACGGATCGATCAGTTGATTTTGGCGGAAGCTTTTATTCGCAAGGGTCAGCTGATTGAAGCGTCGCAACCGCCGGTGTTGCAGATGGCAGTGGTGGGGCCGACTCAGGCGGGAAAGAGCTCGCTTGCTAACGTGTTATTAAATAGCAATATTGCCGGTGTCAGCCCGCTGGCGGGCTACACGATTCATCCGCAGGGCTTTTGCAACGGTATCAGTGCCCAGGATTGCGCCGGCCTGCAACGCTATTTCGGGCGCTTCCAGCAATTGCAGCAATCCCAGCTTAGCAAAGACCGGCATGATTGCTACTCACTGACCGAAAACACTACCGATTCGGCGCTCCTGCCGCATGGCGTCTTATGGGACACCCCCGATTTCGATTCGATAGATTCCGCTACCTACCGGGAAGGTGTGATCAGGGCGATTGCCTTGGCGGATATGGTTATTCTGGTGGTCAGCAAGGAAAAATATGCCGATCAGTCGGTCTGGGACATCATGGCCGCTGTTGAAGAACTGCATCAGCCGACCATTATCTGTCTGAATAAACTGGTTGAAGGTTCCGAGTCGGTCATTATCCAGTCATTGCAAGAAAAATGGCGGCAAGCAAGAACCGATGAATTTCCCGAGGTTGTTTCGCTATATTATCAAAAACCCGGAGGGCTGCCTGTGTGGCCTGAGTCCAGGCAACAGCTGCTTAAGCAATTAGCGGACAAAGTCCGTTTGGAAAAACACGCGCGATTTGAACAGGAATTATTGAAAAGGCACTGGCAAACTTGGCTGGAGCCGGTCTTTGCCGAACATAAGTCATTAAATGATTGGCATGAATTGGTCGATCTGATGATCAAACAGGCAATGGAAAGTTACCAGCGCGATTACCTGAATCATCCGCACCATTACGAAACCTTTCAGCTTGCGATGACTGAATTGCTGAATTTAATGGAAATCCCCGGATTAGCTCGCCTTCTGGCCGGAACTCGCCAGGTTTTGACTTGGCCGGTCAGGCAGATCATGAAACTGAGGCGCAAAAATCTGCATATTGCCGACAGCAGTTATGAAATAGCCCTGTTAAACCAAATAGCCGAACATACGCTGATCCAGCTGGCCGACAGGCTACTGGATAGAGCCGACCAAAACCAGCAGAGCCAGTGGTGGCGGCAACTAAACAGTTTGCTGCGCAGTCAGCGGCAGGACGCGTTGCAGGATTTCTCAGAGGCTGCCAAAAAATATCATCTGTCTTTTCAGCAGGATGTGGAAAGCGCGGCGTATCGCTTGTATTACAAACTGCAAGAACAGCCGGTCGTGTTAAACAGCTTGCGGGCAACTAGGGCCACTGCCGATGCTACCGTTATTGCGATGACTTTTTATATGGGCGGCATAGGTCTGCATGATTTGGTGATTGCTCCGGCGATGTTAACTGTTACCTCTCTGCTGGCTGAAAGCGCTGTCGGCGGCTACATGCATAAAGTGGAAGCCGAGTTAAAACACAACCAATTCAATACCGTAAAACAGGCGTTATTTATCGACAGCCTACGTCTTAAGCTTTTGCAATTGCCAGAGCAACTATCGATGACGACTTATTTTAATATATCTCCTGACCAGCTGCGTGCGGCAGAGCTTCAACTCACAGAAAAGCGCCATGGCTTACGATTACTCTAGTTTGGTAGAAAAAACAAAACATTGGGCAAAGCAGGCAGTTGCAGCCGGCTGGATTAATGCAGACGCCGCTCAGCACTTAATCGATGTCGATACCAGAACACCGGATGCACTGTTTAACCATAGCGGTTCCAGGCCGCTGATTGTCGCATTCATGGGCGGCACCGGCGTGGGCAAGAGTTCTTTGCTCAACCGCTTGGCAGGCAAAGCCATTGCCCGAGCTGGAGTCGAACGGCCTACTTCACGAGAAGTCACGTTATATCATCATCACTCTGTCGCGATAAAGCATTTGCCCGAACAACTGCCGCTGGCGCAAATAAAAACCGCCGAGCATGATAATGAGGCCAGGAAAAACGTCATCTGGATTGATATGCCCGATTTCGACAGCACCGAACAAAGCAATAAACGTCAGGTGTTGGAATGGTTGCCGCATATCGATATGCTGATCTATGTGGTCAGTCCCGAACGCTATCGGGATGAAAAAGCCTGGCGATTGTTGCTCGCAGAAGGCGGCAGACATGCCTGGTTATTTGTGCTGAACCAGTGGGACAGAGGACAAACCGAACAGTATGAAGATTTCAAGCAACAGCTGCACAAAGCCGGTTTTGCCGATCCGGTCATATTCAAAACCATATGCGGCGATAGCTCGCAAGCCGATGAGTTTGCCCAATTGGAATCGACGATTAGCTCGTTAGCGACCGAGCATATCGTTGCGCAGCTAGAGCAAAGAAGCTCCCAAATTAAAAAAGACGAGTTAAAGAAAAACCTGCAAAGCACCCGCCAGTTAATAGGCTCCGTATCGGCTTTTCAACAATTACCAACACTTTGGCAGGAGCAATGGCAACGGTCGGCCCACGTGCTGCAACAGGGCTTTGCGTGGCCTATCCAGCAATTGGCAAGGCATTATGCCGATCATGCGGCGGACTTATTAAACAATCCCGCGACCGCCAAATATGCCGCAAGCGGGACTAAAATGAACTTGTGGGATGACTGGTCCGAAGCCCGCTTTGACGACGCGCTGGATGAGTTCGTCATTAATGCCGACCAGTTGAGCATTCCGGTGAGTCCGCTTAAAAAACAGCTCTCCGCGCTACGTGAAAAAGCGCCCAAAATCGTCCAGGCACAAAGCGAGCTGTCCGCTAGGCAAGCCTTGGCGAACCCCGGCAATGCCTTGCATCGCGGATTTTTAAAGTTTATGCGCCTATGCGAAATCGTCCTGCCGCTTGCCGCCATTTGTTGGGTCGGTTATCAAGTTTTTATCGGCTACTACACCAGCAATATGACGAACGTGGAATATTTGGGCGTAGATTTTGCGATACATAGCAGTCTGCTAATCGCCATTACTTGGCTGACTCCGTTTTTTATCCTGAAAAAGTTAAAGCCGTCCTTGGAAAAAAGCGCCTTAAGAGGTTTAAACAAAGGGGTGAACAACGCCATCAATATGATTGACGGTGAAGCGTTGCTGGTGATAGAAAACGTCAGTCACGAGTACACTGAGCAGATTAAGCAGCTAGACGGCATTATTGAGTTTTGCGGTGCCGCAGACCGGCTACCATCAATAGACAGCAACAGCCCTTTGGCTCGAATGTTGATTGATTAGCGCAAGTTCCTTGTTGTCGATATCACCTTTGCTGGAATACCCGTTTACATTAAGATTAACAGCGGCTTTAGCCGCAATTTTATATAAATGAAGGCTTTTAGTAACCCTCTCAACCCCCCTATAAATACTGGCTCAAAAAATAATTGTACAATTTTTATACAATTCGTGTAATATAACCATCACGGGGGGCGACATGGCTTCGACGTGGGTAGCAAAACCTTAAGTGCATGCCGAGGACAGTACACCTCGTAAAATCTACTGAAACTAAAGTATTCGCAAATGACGAAAACTACTCAATGGCTTTAGCTGCTTAAAAACAGCACCATTCCTTTGACCATCTGTGCTTATGCGGGTGGAGTTTTTAGTACCTTTTAGGTATGAGAGGCGCTCAGAGGTCATCTACATAAGATCGCGCTGAAATCTGTCCGGTGTGGATGCGCTAAAACTTTACGGAATCGCTGGTGATTTTCTTGGCCCGACGGGTAGTCACTGGTTAAATCAAAAGAGCGGGATAAGCATGTAGACCTTGTGGCGGAGTGCTTACGGACGCGGGTTCAATTCCCGCCGCCTCCACCAAATTACTAAACCAAATAGAAACCCGCAAGCCGAAAGGCTTAGCGGGTTTTTTATTGCTTCGCGGAATGCAAAAAATTCAATAACGATTTTAGTTTTTAGGAATCGGTTTGTTTTTACGGCATAAACACAAAGTTTTTCCTGTATTGCAACAGTCATTCATCAGCATATGACCAAATTACTCAGCATGTTGGTTTTAATCACCTCGCAGCAGCCCAATTTTAGCGACCGGCAGCCCACTAGACTTGCGATATCTTCACATTGCAAAAATGTGATCGGCTTGCTGAGCACTTTAGCTCTACTGTGATATAGGCATTAAGCAGTTTAGGCCTTTCCTAATCGGTCTTTGCGTGTAAGGCAAACCGTTAGTGATTCTTTGATAGGTAATGATGCGTATTGATTAAAAAATTCGGAAACTCTATTTTGTATTTTCGTGCAGCAGCACAGTTTAGGCTATGGAAATAATGATAAATTGGCCTATGTAATGGCATCTAAGAACATTAATAGATGGGGCTGGAGGCCATGATTTATTCAAAGCAAATCGGATCTTTTCACTGTTAGACATTAATCAGAGTCCGAGTGAGATATGAACGATGGAGCAGTGCTTGGGAATACGCTGGTGTATATTTAAGTGAACATTTTGTAATTCAATAAGCACTTCGAGAGCTTATAAAATTGGATGGTTTCTCGCTCAGATGAGGCTAATAAGATACAACATCTTTTCGCTTGACTTTTGAATTGATAGATTTAATCTACAGAATTTAAAGCAATGCTTTTGCGGTATAAATTAAAGTTAATGTTCGCGTAAACAAATACATATAGAGCAATGACTTGTTTCAAATCCCCAGCTATCAGATTGTAGACATGGTTTACATAAAATCCTCTTGGTTGATGTCGCCGAGTTATCCTTACAGACCTACATAATAAATGTGATTATCAAGCATAGTAAATGGATTAGCCTAATATGACGCGAGCCCGTGCCATGCTTTATATCGCATTGAATGTGCTGTGTTTTTCGGCGTCTGCTGACCCTGTTCATCTTCAGTTACGCTGGCATCACCAATTTCAATTTGCTGGCTATTACGCGGCGCTAGAGAAAGGTTATTATAAAGAGGCGGGGCTTGATGTAATTATTCACGAAGGTACCTCGGAAAAAAAACCGGTGCAGGAAGTCCTGCAAGGCCACGCTCAATATGGCGAAGCCAATAGTGAATTGCTACTGGAACGGTTACGCGGCGCGCCGCTGGTTGCCTTGGCTGCGATTTATCAACATTCTCCCTCCGTGTTAATTGCGCGCAAAGAGGCCGGAATTTCTTCGCCTGACGATTTATCCGGAAAAAAAATCATGTTGATGGATCAGGCTGTCGATGCTGATTTTGTCGCCATGTTCAATAATGAGGGCATAGACATAAGCCGCCTTCATATCATCCCCAGTAGTTATGAAATTAGCGATTTGGTTAACGGTAAAGTCGATGCATTTAACTCGTATCTGAGCAACGAGCCTTATTTTCTAAAGCAGCAAGGCATTGAGTTCACCATACTCAATCCGCGTAACTACGGTGTCGATTTCTACAGCGACATTTTATTTACAACGGAAGATGAACTTAAATACCACCCCGAGCGCGTAAAAGCCTTCCGTCAAGCCAGTCTTGAGGGTTGGTATTATGCAATGGATCACCCACAGGAAATCATTGATCTATTGCTCAATAAATACAAGATCGACAAATCCAGGAAGCATCTTGAATTTGAAGCCGATGCCATACGCTCATTGATCATACCGGATGTGATCGATCTGGGGCACATGAATCCTTGGCGCTGGCGGCATATGGCGGAAACATTTATCAAGGCGGGGATGGTTGGAGACGATAAGTTGTTACAGGGTTTTAGCTATGATCCTGACCCTAAAGTTGATCAAGAAAAACTGCTCAACTATATCAAAATTGCCGTAATCATCATGCTGATAACCGGCGTTATCACTTTAGTTTTATTGGCTTCTTATCGATCGCTAAAACAAAAAAATAAAATAGCCTGCCGCAACGAGAAACTTTTACATCTGGCGCATGAGACGGCAGGCTTAGGCTACTACATAATAGATCTGGTGAGCGGTCAATGGGAAAGTTCTTCTCTGCTCGATAAAATTTTTGGCATCGACTTACACTTTGAACGGAATATTCCTAGTTGGGAAACATTGATTCATCCTGAACACCGTCAGCGTGTGCTCAATCACTATCAGGAAATAATTCGCAGCCACGAACGGTTCTTGATGGAGTATGAAATCATCCGCCCAAATGATACCGAAACACGTTGGGTGATCGGTCATGGCTACATCGAATTCGATAAAGCCGGTAATCCTTCAAAATTGGTGGGTACCATCCAGGATATTACAGAGCGTAAGCAGACAGAAGAAACTATTATCCGCCTTAATAAAAGTCTGGAAGAGAAGGTTCACAGACAGACCAATGAACTGATTGCAAGCAATCTGAGTTTAATGCGGAAAGTTGAAGAACTCGACCGCTCAAGGCACCAATTAATAGAGAGGGAAGCCAAGCTCAACTCCATTTTTAATGCGTCAGTAGAAGGTATTATTACTATTAACTTATCTAATATCATCGTGTCCGCAAATGCCGCCGTAGAAACCATTTTCGGCTATCAGCCGGAAGAGCTGATTAACCGCAATATCAGCAAACTCATGCCGTTATCGACAAGGACAATGAAAGACTATAACTTTCCCGATGCAGTAAAGCCTGTCAGCCAAATTCAAGAGATTGAAGGTCTGCACAAAAACGGTTCTGTAGTGCCGCTGGATCTGTCCACAGCGGAGTATGCGATCGATAATGAGCAGTTTTTTACCCACATTGTGCGCGACATAAGTTTGCGAAAACATCAGGAACAGAAAGAATCGAAACATCTGATGGAACTCGCCCATGTTACACGCCTTGGATTGATGGGGGAAATGGCGTCCGGCATTGCCCATGAAGTCAATCAGCCTTTGTCGGCGATTTCCAGCTATACCCAGGTCAGCTTAAACCTGATTAACGCTGAACTTCCCGATCTGGTAAAGCTCGCCGAGATATTGCGCAAAACACAGAATCAGGCTTTAAGGGCAGGACGGATCATTCATCGGATGAGGGAATTTGTTAAATCTCATGCACAAAAGCGTTCAACCGCCGACGTTAATGAATTGATACATGACAGTGTCGGTTTGTGTCTGGCTGAAATTAAACAAAATGATATAAAGCTGATATTTGATCTGAACAATAACTTGCCGCTTGTCCATGTGGATCATATACAAATTGAACAGGTTCTCATAAATTTGATCAGGAACAGCGTTGATGCCCTAAAAAGCTCACCTGAAAAACAGCAACGCCAATTAACTATTTCCAGCCGAATGGTGATCGATAATGATATACAGGTCAGAGTGAAGGACAATGGAACCGGAATTGATAAAGACCAGCAACAAAAGGTATTGACGCCTTTTTACACGACTAAAGCGGACGGCATGGGCATGGGCCTATCCATCACTCGCTCACTGGTTGAAGCCCATGAGGGCACATTGCATTTCAATAGTCAGCCGGGAAAAGGAACGACTTTTTATTTTACTTTACCCATACAGGAAAAATCGGACAGGCCCCAATAGTTCTGGTTCATATAGGAGGCGATGAATTTCAGAAGCTGTTTTTCACTATATTATTGACCTACGAGACCGTCCCTGAACTTAACTTCTGACAAATAAGCTAAGAATGCGGTTGTAACAGCTTTGCAACTAAGCCTGTCCAGCCGGTTTGGTGTGAAGCTCCTAAGCCATGCCCTTTATCGCCATGGAAATATTCGTGGAATAACAGGTAATCCTTAAAGTGCGGGTCGTTTTGCAGCTTTTTATCATCACCATAAGCAGGTCTTCGCCCATTTTCGTCTTTGCGGAAAATCCGGGTCAGTCGATGAGACAGCTCATCGGCTACTTCATTGATGGATAAAAAAATACCGGAACCGGTCGGGCATTCTATTTTGAAGCTCTCGCCGTAGAAGCCGGCAAAACGCCTGAGCGAGGTGATCAACAGGTAATTGACCGGGAACCAGATAGGGCCGCGCCAGTTGGAGTTACCGCCAAACATGCCGGATTCGGCTTCACCGGGCTGATAGTACACACTCATCGGCGAGCTGGCGCAGCTGACTATATAAGGTTGACCATGATGCGCACGCGACAAAGAGCGTACGCCGTAGTCGGATAGAAACTCGGTCTCGTCGAGCATTCGTTGCAACAGTTTTTTCATCCGGTGGCGGCCAAGCAGGGACAGCAAGTGACAGTTGCCTTTCCCCGGCACGTTCCAATCGGCTACCAACGACGCCAAATCGGGACGGTAATCGAGAAACCATTTCATGCGGCGTTTGAAGTCCGGCAGTTTATCCAGTAGTTCAGGTTCAATGATCTCTACCGCATAAAAAGGGATCAAGCCGATCATCGACCGTACTTTGAGTGGGATCATTTTGCCGTCGGGAGAGCGGAGTACGTCATAGAAAAACTGGTCTTCTTCATCCCAGAGGCCGATGCATTGACATTGTTCGCCGCCGATGTTGTCCATCGCTTTGGCAATGTAGAGGAAGTGTTCGAAAAACTTGGTGGCAATATCTTCATAAACCCGATCATGCAGCGCCAATTCCAAGGCAATGCGCATCAGGTTCAGACAATACATCGCCATCCAACTGGTGCCGTCGGCCTGATCGATGCGGCCACCATTCGGCAACGGGGCGCTACGGTCGAATACGCCGATATTATCCAGGCCGAGAAAGCCGCCCTGGAAGACGTTGTTGTCGTCGGCGTCTTTGCGATTGACCCACCAAGTAAAGTTGATAATCAATTTGTGCATGATCCGTTCCAGAAAATCGAGGTCGCCGCTACCGTCATTGCATTGGCATTCGGATTTATAGACTTCCCAGGCAGCCCAGGCATGAACGGGCGGATTGACGTCGCCGAAATTCCATTCATAAGCCGGCATCTGGCCGTTCGGATGCATGTACCATTCCCGCGCCATCAGCAGTAACTGGTTCTTGGCAAAGGCAGGGTCGATCATAGCTAGTGTTACGCAATGAAATGACAGGTCCCATGCGGCGTACCACGGATATTCCCAAGTGTCGGGCATGGAAATAATGTCGGCATTGTTCAGGTGCTGCCAGTCGCTGTTGCGTCCGTGGCGGCGCTGTGGCGGGGGAGGAAATGTTGCCGGGTCGCCGTTCAGCCACTGCGGGATGTCATAGTAATAGAACTGTTTGCTCCAGATCATGCCGGCCAGGGCTTGGCGTTGAATCAGTTTGGCATCGGCATCGGCCGAATCCGCTTGCAACTCGCTATAAAAGTCATCGGCTTCGGTGCGACGTGCAGTGAATAGGGCATCGAAGTCATGAAAAGGCTGTCGGTTTTGATTTTTACTCAGGCGCAGGCGCACTTCCACCTTGTCGTGGGCCGGGACGGAAAAACTGAAATGCCCGGCCGCTTTGGTGCCGTTTCTTTGCGGATTGATGGCGCGGTGATTGTCATGGATGACGTATTCATGAAAAGCATCTTTGAAATAACCGGCGGTTGGCTGGTTATACAAATGCCGCACATTGGTTTCGTTGTCGCAGAACAGCAGGTCGGGATTACCGTCGAAGTAACAATGATAGCTGCCCAAATCTGCTTGATGTATCAGTATGTCGGCGGTTCCCGCAGCAGAAAGTGTCGGGCGAGTGTCGTCGTAGCCCCAGCTCCAGGTGTTGCGAAACCAGAGTTGAGGCAATATATGCAGCGGGGTAGGGGCCGTGCTGCGGTTATGCGCGGTGATTAACATCAGGATGTCGTCGACGCTGGTCTTCGCATATTCAATGAATACGTCGAAGTAACGGTTGTCATTGAACACGCCGGTGTCCAGCAATTCAAATTCCGGCATGTCCCTGCCGCGCTTGCGGTTCTGTTCAATCAATGCCGTGTAAGGGAATGCCTGCTGCGGATACTTATACAGCATTTTCAGGTAGGAGTGGCTGGGCGTCGCGTCGAGATAGTAATAAAGCTCCTTGACGTCTTCGCCGTGATTACCTTGGCTGTTAGTTAAGCCGAATAAGCGCTCTTTGAGGATGGTATCCCGTTTATTCCATAAAGCCAGGCCAAGGCATAAACGCTGTTTTTCATCACTGAGCCCCGCGATGCCGTCTTCTCCCCAGCGATAGGCTCGGCTGCGGGCCTGGTCGTGGCTAAAATAGTTCCAGGCATTGCCGTCTTCGCTGTAGTCTTCGCGTACCGTGCCCCATTGACGTTCACTCAGATACGGTCCCCATAATCGCCATGCGGCATCGCCGTTATTTTGAGCCAGTAGACGCTGTTTTTCAGCGCCGGTTTGGGGTTTGTTGTTTGATTTTGTCATGCTGCTGGCTTCCACAATGGTTTAAGCATAGGCACCCTAATCTGTCGGACACCCAGAGCAGCGATTCAATGGGTACTCTGAAAAATGCCGTCAAAGGGATCAGGTATCGAGCCGAAACAACATTAAAATTACCATTTGCATAGCAATGCCGATATTTATAGTATCTTAAAATAAACTTCAAATAACAACGGCTTTAGCGTCTTTTGTAAAGCGATGGCTGGTAAAAGTTATTAACTAGGATGGGCGCTGTTAATAAGATTGAGTAAAGTTGTAAGTTGAATACACTGGCATGCAGTTTGGTGGTCTTTACGTTTTTCAAAGAGAAAAACCTTCGGATTGTTATTGTTGCGGGTGGCGCTCCGCCCCGGCAAAGCGGTGTGCGACTGGGATAATAAATAGAGCCAACAGTAGGCATTTGAAGACTGCTTGAGCAGATTCTTGATCCTCGGAGCAATTGCTCCTGCATCCTTGGGGTTGTACCTTCTGCATAAGCCAAAGGGATGTGGAAGATGCAGATTTTTGCAGGAAATAAAAATCAGTTCATGCAGTCGTATAGTGTCTACTGTTGGCGTTTGCTTCGTTATTCTAACGAAGCAAACGCGCTATATCACTAATAGCTGGGGTTTACTTCGATAGTGAAAATACCCTCAGTAATATCAGCGATAAGAAAACAAGCCCGTTTAAGGTTGATAACATTATACGGGCAGGACGAAAAATAATATTTTTGTAGAACATAGTTACTGTCCTCCTGTAGTAACCGCCAGTCAGTCATGGACTGAAGATTACTTTTTTCTTTGCCAAAAACAAAAAAGCCGAACTACCTCCATGACTTTCTTGTCGTCACTTTCGGCAGTCCGGCTTTCCTATTGATTAGGATCCGCGACTTTCTGCTCCTGTCTTACGGCAGGATTGGCTTTATCGTATGTACCGAAAGTGTGTCTCATGACTAGGTAAATGTCAATAGTTACAGTTGCTTAAAGTGTTTGTGCGTAGGACTTTTAAACGCGCTGCCACTTTTCATGATTAGTCGATGAATTGGAAGATATGCGCGGTCACGCGCGTCAGTCAAAAAACAAAGCCACAAATCCGACCCGGACTGAACACCAGAATCATTTATAGTCGGCTAACACTTCCAATACTGAAACATCACAGGAGCCGCACCCTGAACAAGCGCCGGTCATTCTGGATATTTCGTCGAGATTGTCGATTCCGTTGTCAATAAGCTCCTTGATTTGCCTTTTGGTTGTGCCGCTACAGTAGCAGACAATATCCTGTTTTTGTTCTGGTTTAATGTCATTCATAAAGTGCTCTTGTATCAAGTTTCAGAATTTTTATGGCGCAATCTACTGAGTGTTTTCCTGTAGCCAGTTAATTTCTTTTGCCGTTTGCTCGCCAATCACGCATTCGTCCAAACTTGCCGCCATGCGCCCGTTAGCGGCCGACAGAGGAATGCGGCCAACCATGATTTCAGCCTTGGCTTGCGGATAAAGGGGCGATTGCTCCGGGTCGGCATAGCCGATCGGAAACAAGGCGTTATTGTCGGTATCGTATTTGTCTGTCGCTCCGACTGTGTGCAGGAATTCATGGGCAATGACGATATTGTTTTGCTGATCCTGATCAATGGAGGCGAAGGCATGGACTAAGGCTGTCAAGCCTTTGTCGAGCCCTATTGAATGCTGCAACCTTCTGCCTTCCGTTGCTTCATGATAAAGCACGAAAATACGGATAAGGCGCATATCGGAATCCGAATCGGGAGTGTTTTTGTAGGCCCAGTAGCGGAATTTAAGTCCCCACCAGATGATTGCCCCATAACCATCGCCGGGCAAGGGTGCTTCCGGCGGCTGTGTTGTTAACACTGGTCCCATCCGTATATGGGTAGGTTGCTTAGTGATCAGCTTATACTTTTCGCTTTGTTGCTGTAGAAACCGGTCAATCGGTTCAAATACGCTAGTGTCCAGGTCGTTGATATATTCGTTGACGGCCGGGCTGTTGTTATCAGCGTTGATGCGGTATATGACTACTTCCAAGGGCTCGGTCCATGATCTTGATTTTAATTTTTGGTTTTTCGCATAAAAAGCCACGGCGACAAACACAGCCAGCAAGGCCAGGATGCGGATAATTTTAAATAAAGTCATAGCTTAATGGACTGTCGTTAGTAGTTGGCAAATCGCGCTATCCTCTACGGTTTTGTAAGTGACAGACGGCTCGGCAGGTGAAGCTGAGCATAGGATATAGGAATAAATCCGGTTAGATGGGAAGCTGCGCGACAAGAACAGGCTTCTTATACACTATAAACTCGTGCCACAAGGACGGGATATTCCACTCAGGGTTGTATCGATGTGCGCTATTTGGTTGACCCAGTAACCATACGGTTGTAAGCACTTATTTGAGGCTGACAGCTTGCCTGCTACAGGGACTGAAACAACTAAAGTCTTAATGCAGGGCTGTTGCAACAAATATTTACCGCAAGGCGCTTATCGGGCCTGACTTAACCCAAGTTCATGCAATTGCATGTTGATGATTTTCAGCGCGGCCAATATTGCTGCAAAAACCTGGTTGGAATGCACGGCGCGGGTTTTGCGCAACTCGCCGGCGCAATCCCAGGTGATGACGCATTCGGTCAGGGCGCTGGTATGTCCGCCTCTGGGTATCCGTATTTCAAAATCGGCCAATGCGGGCAGGGTGTAGTCATGTTGCTTCATGACTTTATTGATGGCATCGACAAAGGCATCAAAGCCGCCGTTGCCGTAGCCTGAGGCTAGGTGCGTCGTGCCCATGACTTTAACCCGCAAGCTGGCGGTCGATTCCAAATCCAGGCCGCTGGTGATTGAGCAGTTCAGCAGTTTGATATGCTGGTAGTTTTTGCTTTCCAGGACGTCGGCAATGATAAAGGGCAGATCGTCGGTGGTGATGGTCTGCTTTGAATCGCCAAGGCTGACAATACGCGCCAGCACTTTTTTCTGGTTTTCTTCCGACAGATCGAGCTCCAGCATTTCCAGGTTCTTTTTCAGTGACGCCTTGCCGCTCATTTTGCCTAACGCGTAGCTGCGGGTGCGGGAGAAGCGTTCCGGCCCCAATTTGGTTTTGTACAATCCGCCTTTTTGGTCGCCATCGGCGTGAATGCCGGCCGTTTGGGTAAAAACATCGGCCCCGACGATCGGCGCATTGGCGGCAATGCGTTTGCCGGAAAAATTTTCAACCATCGAGCTGATGCGCACAATATGGCTTTCATCGATAGACAGGGCCATGTTCATTTTATCGCGCAACACCACGGCCACTTCAGCCAATGAAGCGTTGCCGGCACGCTCGCCAAGACAGTTAATGGTGCAGTGGATTGCATTGACGCCGGCGCGAACCGCGGCCATGACGTTGGCGGTCGCCAATCCGTAATCATTGTGCGGATGAAAATCGAATTGCAGTTGCGGGTAGCGGTTGCACATGTCGCTGAAGCTTGAGAATACTTCATCTGGCGATAAAACGCCGAGAGTATCGGGCAGCATGAAATGACTGATGCCGGCGTCCTTCAGGTTGTCCATCAGGCCGTAAACATAATCCGGGGCGTCGTGATAACCGTTTGACCAGTCTTCCAAGTAGACGTTAACTTTCAGGCCTTGTTCCAGCGCATAGTTGACGGTTTGCAGTACATCTGCGGTATGTTGTTCTAGTGTTTTGCCCAGCTGTACGCGGCAATGCTTTTCGCTGCCTTTGATCAACAGGTTGATGACTTCGCCGCCGGTTTCCAGTATCCAGTCGACACTGCGCGTGTGATCGACAAAGCCCAGAACTTCCACTCGTCCGGCAAAACCTTCCTGTTTCGCCCATTCATTAATATTGGTGACGGCTTCTTTTTCGCCTTGAGAAACACGGGCGGAAGCAACCTCAATCCTGTCCACTCGCAGCCACTGTAGCAGGGCTTTGGCAATACTGACTTTTTCTACGGGCGTAAAAGAAACGCCTTGAGTCTGTTCGCCATCACGCAAAGTGGTATCCATTAGCTGGATATGTCTCGAATCGGTGGACATGATTGTCGCCTGTGTTGTCAAGGTAAGCGGATTAATAAAAATGCGGTAGGATGGATAGAGCGATAGCGACTCGTTAAACCACGAAGTGACCCGTTAGAGCACGCGGTGAAACTCATCGCAGAAATGATCAAGTGCGATGGGCTTCAGTTACCGCCTCTACCCATCCTACGCGCTTACAAAATGGTTAAGCCCAAAGTCATGTAGAGTACGCATAGCGTAGCCCGCATGGTTCGCAAGATTTCTAGGTCCAAAGCCAAGGAAATTTTTGCTTATGTTGCTGCTCATACTGTGTGATCTTGTCGACATGCTTTAAAGTCAAGCCGATGTCATCCAGACCGCTCAACAGATTGCCTTTGCGGAACGGGTCGATCTCAAAGCTGAAGCCATTGCCGCCGGGCGTAGTGACTTGCTGGTTTTCAAGATCGACGACAAAACGCACGCCTTCGTTGGCGGCAATTTCAGCCATCAATTTGTCCAGCTGAGCTTTGTCGACTTTGATCGCCAAGATCCCGTTTTTAAAACAGTTGTTATAAAAAATATCGGCATAGCTGGTGGAAATGATGGTGTTAAAACCATAATCGGCAATCGCCCAGGGCGCGTGTTCGCGCGACGAACCGCAGCCGAAGTTGTCGCCGACCACCAGAATTTTGGCGCCTTTGAATGCGGGCTTATTCAGCTCGAATTCGGGGTTGTCGCTGCCATCGTCGTTAAAACGCCAGTCGTGAAAAAGGTGCTGGCCAAAGCCGCTACGTTCCACTTTTTTCAGGAATTGTTTGGGGATAATCTGGTCAGTATCGACATTGCTGCGGTTCATTAATGCGGCAATACTTTCATGTTTTTTGTACGGTTCCATAATTCTTTCCGATCTTTAAAGTTTGCGAATATCGACAAAATGGCCTGCTGCCGCTGCGGCCGCGGCCATTGCAGGCGAAACCAAGTGCGTGCGTCCGCCTTTACCTTGACGACCTTCAAAATTACGATTTGAAGTTGAGGCGCAACGTTGGCCTTGAGTTAATTCATCGCCATTCATAGCTAAACACATGGAGCAGCCGGGTTCACGCCATTCCCAACCGGCATCGATAAAGATTTTATCCAAACCTTCGGCTTCAGCCTGTTGCTTGACGTGATAAGAACCGGGGACGGCAATCGCGGTGACGCCTGGGGCAACTTTGGTGCCTTTTGTCACTTCGGCGGCAACCCGGAAGTCTTCGATACGGCCATTGGTGCAAGAGCCGATAAAAACATAGTCAACGGGAATGTCGGATATTTTGGTGTTGGGCGTTAAGCCCATATAGGCCAATGCGCTTTCGCAGGCTTTGCGCTTGGTTTCATCGGCAAAGCTTTCCGGCGCAGGCACAACGCTATCGACTCCGGCCACTTGTTCAGGAGATGTTCCCCAAGAAACTTGCGGCGCAATATCGGCTGCGTCAAGTATGACTGTTGCGTCAAACTCGGCGCCTTCATCACTGGGCAGAGTCTTCCAGTAAGCCAGCGCCTGATCCCAGTATTGACCGGATGGAGCAAAATCGCGTCCTTTAATATACTCGTAGGTTTTTTCGTCTGGAGCGACCAATCCGGCTCTGGCTCCGGCTTCAATCGCCATGTTGCACAGCGTCATCCGGCCTTCCATCGACAGTGCCCTGACCGCTGAACCGGTATATTCAATCACATAGCCGGTGCCGCCCGCTGTGCCGATTTTTCCGGTAATGGCCAACGCAATATCCTTCGCAGAGGCAAATTTGGATAATTCGCCATTAACTACCACTTGCATCGTTTTGGATTTTTTCTGCGGCAAGGTTTGGGTTGCCATGACATGCTCGACTTCGGAAGTGCCGATGCCGAAAGCCAACGCGCCGAAAGCGCCATGTGTTGCAGTATGGCTGTCGCCGCATACCACGACCATGCCGGGATGAACAAAACCATGCTCAGGCACAACCACATGAATTACGCCGTTGTTCGGGTCGGTCATATCGTATAGCTTCAGGCCGTTTACGCGGCAGTTTTCAGCCATGGTTTCGATCTGTTTTTTTGCAATAGGATCGGCGATAGGCAAATTGCGATTTTTAGTGGGTACGCAGTGATCCATCGTAGCTAAAATGCTATGGGGATTGCGTACCTTACGGCCTGATAAGCGCAGACCTTCGAAGGCCTGTGGACTGGTGACTTCATGCATCAAATGACGATCAACATAAAGTAAAGGAGCCTGCCCAGCCTCATCAACGACAAGATGGCTGTCCCAAATTTTTTCGTACATGGTCTTTTTCATAGCGTATTCCAAAGCGTGCATAGCGACTCTATAGTGAGCGTATGGCGTGTTACAGGATCAATCAAAAGCATAGTGAAACTATGCGTAACTGTATATTATCCTCTAAAAGAGAGTTGGTTTGCAATTTGCTGCAAAACTCTCGTAACAGACGGCATTTATCAAAGCTGAGTTATTGGATTAAATTAATTCCACAAACAAAAAACGCCCCTTGCGGGGCGTTTTTTGTACATGCTGTATAGAAAAAGACGACTGATAGAGTCGTCTACATTTTTATAAGCTGTAGTACATATCGTATTCAACAGGGTGAGTGCTCATACGGATACGGGTTACTTCTTCCATTTTCAGGGCGATGTAACCATCAATAGCGTCATTAGTGAAAACACCGCCGCGTGTCAAAAAATCACGGTCATTGTCCAGAGCGTCCAATGCTTGGTCGAATGAGTGGCAAACTTGCGGGATGTTTTTAGCTTCTTCTGCCGGCAAGTCGTACAAATCTTTATCCATAGCATCGCCAGGATGGATTTTGTTTTGAATGCCGTCTAAACCTGCCATCAACATTGCAGAGAACGCCAAGTAAGGGTTTGCAGTTGAGTCAGGGAAACGAACTTCGATGCGACGACCTTTTGGATTGTTAACAAAAGGAATACGGATAGAAGCTGAACGGTTACGTGCAGAGTAAGCCAGCATAACAGGCGCTTCAAAACCTGGAACCAGACGTTTGTAGCTGTTAGTTGATGCATTGGTGAAAGCGTTCAATGCTTTAGCATGCTTGATAATACCGCCGATATAGAACAGAGCAGTTTCAGACAAGCCGCCGTACAAGTTGCCTGTAAACAGGTTAACGCCGTCTTTAGCTAAAGATTGGTGCACGTGCATGCCGCTGCCGTTATCGCCAACCAATGGTTTAGGCATGAAAGTTGCTGTTTTGCCATAGGCATGCGCAATGTTGGCGATGACATATTTCAGTTCCAGAACTTCGTCGGCTTTATTAACCAGTGTGTTGAACCTCACGCCGATTTCGCACTGACCGGCAGTTGCTACTTCATGATGGTGAACTTCAGTTACTTGGCCCATTTCTTCCAGTGTTAAGCACATTGCAGAACGCATGTCTTGGAAAGAATCAACTGGAGGTACAGGGAAATAGCCACCTTTAACGCTAGGACGGTGACCGGTGTTGCCGTCAGGATAAACTTTTTCAGAGTTCCAGCCTGCTTCTTCTGAATCGACTTTGTAGAAAGAGCCGCTCATATCGGTGCCCCAACGGACATCGTCAAAAATGAAGAATTCGTTTTCAGGGCCGAAGAAAGCTGTGTCCGCAATGCCGGTTGATTTTAAATAAGCTTCAGCGCGTTTGGCGATAGAGCGCGGGTCGCGTTCGTAACCTTGCATGTTTTTGGGCTCGATGATGTCGCAACGCAAGATTAAGGTGTTGTCATCAAAAAAAGGATCCATAACTGCAGTGGATGGGTCAGGCATTAAGATCATGTCTGACTCATTGATGTGTTTCCAGCCGGCAACTGAAGAACCATCAAACATGTTGCCTTCTTCAAATGTATCTTCATCAATAGTGTGCGCTGGGAATGTTACGTGTTGCTCTTTGCCGCGGGTGTCACAAAAACGAAAATCGACGAATTTTACGTCGTTTTCTTTGATCAATTTAAGTACTTTTTCTGCAGACATTTATTATTTCCTGAGATGAGTTATATGGGATCAGCGTATATGCCAAACAGTGTAACGATACCATTTTTTTTAATGGATTAGCCACTAAAAAATGCGGTGTAATAAATGGAGTTTTAAAGGGAAAAATATGCAATTCGAGGTGTGCACAATTATGGTGCTTGCGCATCATGTGTCGCCCAAAATAGGTGCAGATTATTTTCCTTCTGTTATGAAATTATCAGGACATTTAAGTTAATTGGTTTTTGCTAGGTATTTTAACTAATTGAAAGTAGGGTGAATAAATCTAGTATGCTTGAGCTTAACTACTAAAAATACGTAGTGAAAATGTAATTGGCATCCCTCTTGCAAAGTGTTGAGTAAGAGCATTCTGCTTTTGAGTCCAACCAATTTTAAGGATTTTTATTTATGAAAAACTATCCAAGTAATAGTCGTTTCAAGCTAAAGCCGCTGGCTTTAGGAATAGCGTTAGTTTCTGTTTTTGGTGCGGCACAGGCAAAGAGCCTGACTGAGGCCAGCACTTTGCTTGAGACGGTGGGTGATCCTAACGAAAGCAAGTTCATGAAAGACAACGGACTGAAAATTGGCGGTTGGGCCAACGCAGGCATTACTTATAACGCGGCTAGTCCCGACAATAACTTCAACGGTCCGGTGACTTTCGCCGACCGCTCCGGCGAATTTCAGTTGAACCAATTAAACCTGTTCGCGCAGCGTGCCGTCGCGGCCGAAGGCGATGCCTGGGATTTCGGCGGACGTGTGGATGCAATGTTCGGTACCGATGCGATTTTCACTCAGGCGTACGGCGTGCCTGCCTTCGATGTGAATACCGGGCAGCCGCTGAACCGGAGCCATTGGGACCTGAATATGCTCGGCAGCAGCGACAATCGTTTTTACGACATTGCGCTGCCCCAAGCGTATGCCGAGATCTACGCGCCTATCGGCAACGGCCTGAATATCAAGGCCGGTCACTTCTATACGCCGATCGGTTATGAAACGGTTCCTGCCCCGGACAATTTTTTCTACACCCATGCCTACACCATGCAATACGGCGAACCGTTCACCCATACCGGGGTGATGGGCAACTATACCGTCGACCAAAACTGGGCGGTGATGGGCGGTGTCGTCACCGGCAGCGCCACCGGCGGCTGGGATGGCGGCTGGGACAAGCAGTTGGGCAGCTGGGCGGGCTTGGCCGGCACGACCTGGACCAGTAATGACAAGAACACCTCCGCGAATGTCAGCGGTACCTACGGCGGCACATCCGAGCACAGCAGCCAATCCTGGGGCTTGTACAGCTTAGTGCTCAAGCACAACATCACTGATAAAACCCACCTGGTTTTGCAGCATGACCATGGCTATGCCAATGGCGTCTTGCTTGGCGGTGCGTCTACCGATACCGAATGGTACGGGGTCAATTCGCATTTAACTTATGACGTTAAGGACAACCTGACGGCGGGTGTTCGTGCCGAATGGTTCCGCGACCAGAACGGTTTTAGGGTCTGCTCTCCGGCCCGTGTCGCTGCGGCAACCAACGGCGCAGGTAACAGTTATGCTCTTGGTGATCAGCCTAACAACAGTACTTGTAACGCTGCCAGTTATTATGCCGTTACCGCAGGGCTGAACTGGAAGCCGATGAAATGGCTGAACATTCGTCCGAACGTGCGTTATGACTGGGTCGATGGCACCGTTGCCGCGACCGGCGGCCAGTATCGGCCTTTCGGCAATGCCAAGCAGGACCAATTCCTGTTCTCGACCGATTTCGCAGTCAGCTTTTAACGCAGCTTGATAGAAATATCAAAGTCAGCGCTTTAAGCGATGCAAGAGCAAAGTAGGGTGTACCAAGGTAATTACCTTACTCTAAGCTGGATTTTAAATTTATAAAAGAGGCTCAAATGAAACTGATAACTGCTGTTGTTAAACCCTTTAAGCTCGACGATGTTCGAGAGGCGCTTTCGGATATAGGAGTTTCCGGAGTAACCGTCACTGAAGTAAAAGGTTTCGGTCGTCAAAAGGGGCATACCGAGCTTTATCGTGGCGCTGAATATGTGGTTGATTTTTTACCTAAGGCCAAAATTGAAGTGGCAGTGGCTGACACTATGCTGGAACAGGCCGTGGAAGCCATTACTAAAGCAGCCAACACCGGGAAAATTGGGGACGGTAAAATTTTTGTAACCGATTTAGAGCAGGTTGTCCGGATCCGTACCGGCGAAACTGGCGAAGAAGCGCTTTAATACTTAGGAGGAAACATGAAACAATTTTTAACTACTTTCATCCTTTTGGTTTTGCTCGGCCATGCAGGATTTTCTTTTGCGGAAACAGCCGTCCCGGTTCCGCCTGCAGCCAATAAAGGCGATACCGCTTGGATGATCGTCGCGACTGTGCTGGTTATCCTGATGGTCATTCCGGGATTGGCCTTGTTTTACGGCGGCATGGTGCGCGCCAAAAATATGCTGTCCATGCTAATGCAAGTGTTTGTGATCTTCTCGGTGATGGCTATTTTGTGGGCAATTTACGGTTACAGCATAGCTTTTACCGAAGGCAACGCTTTCTTTGGCGGATTTGACAAGGTGTTCCTTAAAGGCATAACACCGGATTCTCTGGCCGCTACGTTCAGCAAAGCTGTTTATGTGCCTGAGTATATTTATGTCGCATTCCAGCTGACTTTCGCCGCTATCACTCCGGCATTGATCGTCGGTGCATTTGCCGAGCGGGTTAAGTTTTCCGCAGTGCTGTTGTTTATGTTCATCTGGTTTACTTTCTCTTACTTGCCAATGGCGCATATGGTTTGGTATTGGACTGGTCCCGATGCTTATACTGATGCGGCGGCTGCTGAAGCGGCGACTGCTACGGCTGGGTTTTTATTCCAAAAAGGCGCTCTGGATTTTGCCGGCGGTACGGTCGTGCACATCAATGCCGGTATCGCTGGTCTAGTGGGCTGCTTAATGATAGGCAAGCGTATCGGTTACAGAAAGGAGTCGCTTGCGCCGCATAGCGTGACCATGACCATGATTGGCGCTTCCTTGCTATGGGTCGGTTGGTTTGGCTTTAACGTAGGCTCTAACCTGGAAGCTAACGGCTTAGCAACTTTAGTCTTTGTAAACACCTTGCTGGCCAGTGCGGCTGCTACGCTTGCATGGGTAGCGGCTGAATGGCTGTTACGTGGTAAACCGAGCATGTTAGGTGGAGCTTCCGGCGCTGTTGCAGGACTTGTTGCCATTACGCCTGCCTGTGGTTGGGCCGGTCCAATGGGTGCTATTTTCTTGGGATTGGCTGCCGGCGCGATTTGTTTCTGGTCGGTTACCATGCTGAAAAGCGCCCTGGGTTATGACGATTCCTTAGATGCTTTTGGTGTTCATGGCATCGGTGGAATTGTCGGCGCACTAGGTACCGGTATCGTCGCCAGCCCATCACTCGGAGGCACCGGCGTTTGGGATTATGTTGCCAATGGTGTGGCTGAATACAACATGGTCGCTCAAATCACCAGTCAAGCTTGGGGTGTAGGGACCTGTATCATTTGGTCCGGTGCAGTATCTTTTATTGCCTACAAGATCGTGGATATGCTGATAGGACTTCGAGTTAGCGAAGAGGTCGAGCGCGCAGGGCTTGATGTTTCCGAGCATGGCGAGACCGCATATCATGTTTAATTTATCAGGGTGAACTTTTCTCGAAGGTAAGCCTTTTCGCAAAAAGCGGGCGCGTTATTTCGTGTCCGCTTTTTTGCGTTTGAAGAAAATCCATAATGCAGAACACATCAGTTCGTGTTTTAACCAGCCTCTTAATTGTATGTTGATAGATAATTCACTATGATTGCAGCCGATATTACCGACATTTTTTGCAATCAAACTGAGAGAAAACATGAAACTAATAACAGCAATCATTAAACCGTTCAAAATGGATGATGTCCGAGAAGCATTATCTGAAATTGGCGTTGCTGGTGTTACTGCAACGGAAGTAAAAGGCTTTGGTCGTCAAAAAGGTCACACCGAGTTGTATAGAGGTGCCGAATATGTAGTCGACTTTTTACCGAAAGTTAAACTGGAAATCGCCGTTTCCGATGATGTGCTGGATAAAGCCGTCGAGACGATCGTTAACGCGGCCAATACCGGCAAAATCGGCGATGGCAAAATATTTGTATCAAATTTAGAGCAGGTTATCCGTATTCGAACGGGGGAGACCGGCGAAGATGCCATTTAGGCGCAAGGAAAAAAATGTTGTCAAAAATAAATAGAAGGCTGGTTTTAGGCCTCTTGCTGTTACCCGATCTTGCCTTTGCGGATCAATTAAACCAAGCCAATACGGCTTGGATTTTAACGTCGACTGCCTTGGTTTTGTTTATGACAATACCCGGTTTGTCGTTATTTTATGCGGGCTTAGTTAGAAGTAAGAATGTGCTGTCGGTATTAATGCAGTGCTTCGCGATTACCTGTCTGGTTTCAATTCTTTGGTTGGCGGGAGGCTACAGTTTCGTATTTGCCGACGGAGGAGAGTGGCAAAAGTTGATCGGTGGAGCTTCCAAGGCATTCTTGCCAGATATAGACGTGGCGTCATTGAAAGGCGATATTCCCGAAACAGTTTTCTTTATGTTTCAGATGACTTTTGCGATTATCACGCCCGCCTTGATAGTCGGCGGTTTTGCCGAACGGATGAAGTTTTCGGCGATGCTGTGGTTTAGCGGTTTATGGCTGATTGTTGTTTATCTGCCTGTCTGCCACTGGATGTGGGGCGGCGGCTGGCTGGCTGATTTTGGCGCAATGGATTTTGCCGGCGGTATCGTCATCCACGTTAATGCCGGTGTTGCGGCTCTGGTCGCGGCGTTGGTATTGGGCAAACGGAAAGGCTTTCCCAATACAGCTATGCCGCCGCATAACATGACTATGGTGGTGACCGGCGCCGGCATGTTGTGGGTTGGCTGGTTTGGGTTTAATGCCGGTAGCGCATTGACTTCAGACGGTCGTGCCGGAATGGCAATGCTGGTGACGCATATCGGTGCGGCTTCAGGTGCTTTAACCTGGATGTTTATAGAATGGAAGCGTTTTAGCAAACCCAGCGTTTTAGGTATTGTTACCGGCATGGTTGCAGGTTTGGGCACTATCACACCCGCTTCCGGCTTTGTCGGTCCTTTCGGCGCGCTGGTAATTGGTATTACCGCCGGTATCGTATGTTTTTACGCTACTCAATACGTAAAACGCACCCTAAAAATCGATGATTCTTTAGATGTGTTTTCCGTTCATGGCGTAGGCGGCGTAACCGGTTCATTGTTAACCGGCGTTTTTGCAGCAAGCGGCTTGGGCGGTCTCGGTTTGGCTGAAGGCGTTTCAATCATGAATCAGGTCAGCGTTCAGGCGTTGGCGATTGTCGTTACTGCGGCGTGGAGCGCATTTTTCAGTTATCTGATTTTAAAGTTACTGGATACGTGGATAGGCCTGCGGGTGACTCAGGATGAAGAAGTACAAGGTCTGGATACCGTTCTGCATGAAGAAACCGGTTATCTTGATTTGTAGTATCGGTTGTTAGCATTTGATAAAAAGGCGGCTCCTCAGTCTCTGAGGAGCCGCCTTTTTTTGTTTGTCGTGATTGCACATCCGGTTTGGTCCTCTCTGTTGATAAAAGCAACTACACTTGTAGCGATTTTACTCGCAGGGCGAAGAGATAAAGGTGCCGAGTTTTAAGGTACGGTAAGTATATAATAGCGACAAGTTAAAGCGGATTAGGTGACAGGGGTTTATGAAAATTCGACGCATACCCACTAAAATAAAATTAGCTGTTTTGATAGCGGGTAGTCTTCTGGGTATCTATATCCTGCTGGGCTTTTACTTGTTGCCGATGCTGGTAAAGTCGAAATTGCCGACCATTATTCAGCAGCAAACCGGCAGGAAAGCATCTGTTGCAACAGTCCGGTTCGACCCTTTTTCGTTACTGTTGAGTTTGCAGGGATTTGCGTTACAAGACCCGAACGGCCAACAGTTTGTTGGTCTTGATGAACTTTTTATCGACATCAATGGGCTGGAATCCATCGGTCAGAGAGCATTGGTTGTTGACAAGATGTCATTGAGCAAGCCCGCTGTCCGTATCGCCAGAGATAAAGAGGGGCAATTCAACTTCAAAGACCTGCTCAAAGAGAGCAGCGAAGCCAAGCAGGATGACGATAAAGTTTTTCCGGTAAACATCGCCAAGCTGTCGATAGCCGAAGGCAAACTGGACTGGGAAGATGCGCATTTTAACAGTCCCGAAAAGGAGACTGCTTATCCGATCAATCTCTCTATTGAAAACTTCACGACCCAAGCGGAAAAGCAAGCCAACTTAGGGTTATCGCTGGAATTAAGTTCAGGCGGCAGGCTGGATTGGCAAGGCGCTATTAGCCTTAACCCGCTGTCTTCATCCGGACATGTCAAACTGGAGAAAGTTCAATTGCCGAGAATCCAGGCTCTGGCCTTGCAAGATTTTGCGCAACTGGATTTACAGGGCTATGAACTGCTCGAGGCCGATTACAAGGCCGATTATGTTGACGATAAATTTAACGTTAGCCTTAATCAAAGCAAGCTTGAACTACACGATTTTCAGGTTTCAGCAACCGCGCATGACAAACCAATGGCTAAAATGGCTAGCTTTTCGGTGCAAGGAATCGGCTTTGATCTTAAAAAAAATGAACTAACGGTCGAATCTGTTTCTGCAAATGATGCTGATTTTACTGCATGGATGAACCCGGAAGGCGATTTAAGTTATCAATCCTTATTGCCCGATGTAAAAGCTGAAGAACCCTCCGCTGAGCCGGCGGATAAAACACCGTGGAGTATCAAGGTCAATCATATCGGGCTGAACAACTGCGGGCTTACCTTTGAGGATCGGACCTTAAAAAGACCTGTCACCATTATCGCCAAGCCTATCAATTTTCAACTGACCAATTTCAGCAATGACGCCGGTGCGAGCCTGCCTTTTCAGCTTAGCGCCGGGCTTAATGAAACCGGTTTGATGAAGCTTGACGGCAACACCGTTATCGAACCTTTATCCGCGCAGATAGCCGTTGATGCCAAAGATATTGGCTTGGAAAAATTTCAGTCTTATGTCGACCAATTTGTCCGGCTGGATGTCATCGACGGAAAGCTGGCCGTTGACGGCAAGGTATCTATCGCCAAATCAGCGCAGGACAAACTGGAGATCAAGTTTGCCGGCAATACCGAAGTGGTCGATTTAATTACCCGCGATCAGCTGAAAAACAAGGACTTTATAAAGTGGGAGAGTTTAAAGCTGAAAGGCATTGATGCTGATTTGCCGGCCAGTCGATACAGCGCTGAAACGCTGATCATTGATAAACCCTATGTCAGAGTCGTCATTAAAAAAGATAGGACCAATAATTTTAATGACATCATCATTGCGGATAAAAATGTTGAGAAAGGTGAGCGGAAGGCTACCGTTAAAGCTGCTAAAAACACTCAGCCAGAAGTTAACAAGACTGAATATAAACTGGGTAAGGTTCAAGTCATTGACGGCTCTTCCGATTTTTCCGATCTTTCCCTGATTTTGCCGTTCGCTGCGCAGATCAAAAGCTTGGGCGGCGGTGCAAGTAATATTTCCTCAGACCGAAAGGCTACGATTAAGGTTAATTTAAAGGGGACGGCCTATGATCTGGCGCCGGTCGATGTCAAGGGTGAGATCACTCCTTATACGGGTGATTACGATGTGTCCATTAATTTTACCGGCATGCCGATGCCGTTGATTTCATCGTATATGGTGCAATTTGCCGGTTATAAAGTTGAAAAAGGCAAAATGTCGCTGGAACTGAATTATAAAGTTTCCAACAAGGAGTTGACTGCATCCAATAATGTCCTGATTGACCGGCTTGAGCTGGGTGAGAAAGTTGAAAATCCGAATGCCGTGTCTTTGCCGCTGGAGTTGGCCGTAGCGCTGATGAAGGATACTGATGGTAAAATAAGATTGAACATCCCCATTACCGGCAGTCTGGAAGATCCCAAATTCAGCGTAACACATCTTATCGTGGATGCATTGGTTAATGCGCTCAGTAAAGTGGTTACCTCGCCATTTCGCGCTTTAGCCTCTTTGGTCGGCAGCGAAGCGGATCTAAGCACTATCAGCTTTCCAGCGGGTAGCGCGGAATTAGATAAAAAGCAAACCGGCAAGCTGGACGATTTGGCCAAGGCGTTAAAAACACGCGCGGTTTTAAAGCTGGAAATTAAAGGTGCGGCTTTTCAGGAGCAGGATTGGCCTGCGGTCAGCGACGACGCTTTATACGATCAGCTTAAAAAAATAAAAGCCGCCGAGATTAATAAGCAGGGTGGCAGAAAAATACGCGCGGAGCATGTTGTCATTTCCGATCAGGACTATCGGCGCCTGATGGAGCAGTTGTTTGCTGAAAAATTTCCGGCGATGGTGGAAAAAACATTGCTGGGTAGATTGCGCATAGTAGGCAGCAAGGCTGATACTAATACGCACGAGTTTTATGCCATCGCCAAGGAGAAGCTGTCAGCCATCATTAAACCCGAAGAGCAAAGGCTAAAAGGCCTGGCCGCAGAAAGGGCGCAAGCGATTGCCAGCTATATCGTACAAAAAGGCGGCATAGCTAACGAGCGAATATTTATACTGGATACGGCGATTGATCCTGCAAGAGAAGATAGCGAGATAGTTAGTTTGTTGTCTTTGAAAGCGGATTAATATCAATGGCACTAGTTGGTAGGAGCAATGCTCCTGACAACCTTGCCGCTTCAATCCGCTGAGCGATTGCTGGAAGGGTATTGAATACCGCTTGTCGATACAAACTCGATATCGGGTACGTTGCCGAATCCGCATTTTATGTTTTTGGGCTTTTTACTCTTTAAATGCATTCGCTTGATACAAGTCCAATCCGGAGTGTCGCCATCTTGATTCCAATAGATATAGCCGCTCTTCAGATCGAGCGTTAAGCCATTCGGGTTGTTGTTTTTTCCGACAACAAACAAGTCATCAACCTGTGTGCCGTCCAAGTTGGACCGGCGCACGACGTCGTTCACGTAATCAGTCCAATATACCTTTTTTCCATCCGGATCGACTTGTATCGATGAAGGCCGGCCAATCGCTTTGACGACGATTTCAATATTCGATCCGTCCAAGTCGGACCTGAGTATGTCCCCGAGGTAAGTTGAAGGGCTTGAACATGAGCTGTCCGAACAGTATGCCGTCGTCCAATATAGTTTTTTCTTTACGGGGTCGATGGCAAGATTTCCTCCGGCAGTGCAAGAAAAGCCGGCATTGCGCAGGCACGGTGAAGGAATAATGACAGTTTGCTCGGTGCCGTCTAAATTGGCGCGGCCAATTTGATTTTGTGATTGATCACTCCAATAAATCTTTTTATGCTCGACATCGATATCTACATCGGATGGAAAATCCAGTTTCGCCGTTACAATGTCTTTTTGATTCTTGCCGTTAAAATCAGTTTTGCTGATTACGTGGCGATCAACATCTGACCAAAAGATTTCGCCGTTAACGGGATCAACTGCGATACCACGAATGCCGCTTCCGGTTGATACAAGCGATTTGGAGTCAGTGCCGTTAGGTTTCAGACGCTTGATGGAGCCGTCCGAAAAAGTCGGTAAAAAAATATCTGCAAAAAATAACTGCTCAATATCCGCGAATGCAGTCGGCGCAACAAACAGGTTGCCTAATAAAATTAACATCACAAGCGTTTTCATCAGCATTTCTCTTCATTGTCGTGAAAAAAGGCCGAACTAGCTGCATGGGTCATAATGAGCAAAGTTGTAAATTACACTGGCTTAGTTCGGCTTTCCTTATGAGATTCGCACTTTGCCCGTCTCGACCTTACGTAGGGTTTGTGTCGATTACTATTCAATAGTTTGCCGATTATTACAACGGGTATAAACACTTACTTGGTGACGCGTGAGTATAGAACGCCCTTCTTGATTTGGACTGAGCTGGAGTTATGAATGAGGTGTTTGCCAAGTTATGAGTGGCTTTTGTCGACCGGTTGTTGATACCAGTTTACATGGCTAAGTTCGAAAATGAATCCAGGATGTTGGGTAAGCTTAATTATGCAATTTCAGCATCCGTCAGATAGCAGCCTGGATCTTCAGCCCAAAAATTGCCTGTCGTTTGCTCGGCCCTGACGCGGGTATTGCCGTTGCAAATTGCCTGATACCGACACCTTGCGCAGCGTCCTTCGAGCGGCCTTGGCTGTTGCTTAAGGCCTGCCATCAAAGGATCGCTGGTGTCCATCCAGATTTCCGAGAAAGGCCGCTCTTTGACATTGCCCAACTCATAATGCCACCAGAACGTATCCGGGTGAACATTGCCCAGATTATCGATATTGGCGACATTGACGCCGGAGGCATTACCGCCCCATTGTTCCAGTTTGGCTTTGATGTGTGCGACTTTATCAGGGAAACGCTTGTTTACCCAATGCAGGAAATAAACCGCATCGGCGTCGTTATTGCCGGTGACGAATTCCCGGTCTTTACCTGCTTGTAGCCAGTCATAGCTGGTTTCAAACATTAGGTCCATCGCAGTGCGTGTCATCGCAAAATGCGCGTCATCTTTGCGGTTTTTGTTGCCGCGACCGCCGTAATTCAAATGCGACAAATAGAATTTGTCGATGTTGTTATCATCCATTAGCTGTAACAAGGCCGGGAAATCCGCATTGTTATCCTGTGTTAAGGTAAAACGCAGGCCGACTTTGATGCCTTTTTCCAGGCACAGGTGGATGCCGTGCAAAGCCTGATCGAAAGAGCCTTTTACTCGCCGGAACTGGTCGTGGGTATCTTTGATGCCGTCCAGGCTGACGCCGATGTATTGATAATTGATGTCGGCGATTTCACCGATGTTATGTTCGGATATTTTGGTGCCGTTGGTCGATAGAGCGACATAAAAACCCATATCTTTAGCGCGGCGGGAAATAGCGAAAATATCGGGATGCAGCAGCGGCTCTCCGCCGGATAAAATCAATACCGGCACTTTAAAAGCTTTAAGATCATCCATGACCGTATAGATTTCCTCGGTGCTTAATTCATTAGGAAAATTTATGTCAGTGGAGGTCGTGTAGCAATGCTTGCAGGTGAGGTTGCAGCGGCGGATTAAATTCCAGATAACGACCGGAGCCGCCGGTTTGCGCGTTGGCTTTAAAGGTGTCGGGTCTATCAGTTCCCGCATGTAGTGGCTTAGTCTAAACATAGTCAGTATCCTAATCAGTAACGGGTTGATTGTCGTTGGGTTGTCTGATGCTACTCAAGCGGGATGGGGTTTGCAACCCTGGATTCAACATTTGGAGAGCTGTCTATTAATTATCGCGCAGAGAGCGGCTGGCTGGTTGTGCGAAAACCGGTTTTTTTCAGGATCTTGGTGCTATATAAAACATCGCAGCCTAAATTATTGTCGCCCAACAAAGCTTTAATCTGCTGAATCTGTTTATCGACTTCTTCCTGGCTTTTGCCATGCACCATAGCAAACAGGTTATACGGCCATTCCGGTAAATGCCTGGGGCGATGATAACAATGACTGACGAATTCCAGTTGTCCGACTTTTTGCCCCAATTCATCAATGACTTCATCGGGCACATTCCAGACGGTCATGCCGTTAAAGCGATAGCCCAATTTATAGTGATTAGGTACCGCGCCGATACGGCGGATGATGCCGTTATCTTGCATCGCCGACAGCCGTTGCATTACATCGTCGGCTGTCAAACCCAGTTGTTCTGCAAGGGTTTGGTAAGGCTCAGGCGTTAACGGCAAGCCGGCTTGGGTGGCCTGGATGATTTGACGGTCTATTTCATCAAGCATTGTTTAAGCTTCCAGTTTCAGGTTGACGAAATATTCTTTTTTCTTCGGCATGTTGTAGACGTCCAGGCCGGTTTGCCGCTCGATTGCGCCGATGGTTTGCTGGATTTGTTCCGGCGTTTCGGTCGCTATCACAAACCACATATTCAGCTCATGGCTGCGCGCGTAATTATGGGCGACTTCGGGAAAAGCGTTGATGAGTTCGGCGATTTCATCGAAACGCTCTTTCGGCGCTTTAACGGCCGCCAGAGTTAAGGCGCCGCCCATCTGCTCGGCATTGTACAAGGGGCCGAATCGGGTTAGAACGCCGTTATCCAGCAGTGTTTTCAACCGTGTTATTAAATCTTGCTCGGTCAGTCCCAGCTGTGCGGCGACTTGTCGATAAGGGGCGTCGCAGATCGGAAAGCCGTCCTGCAACGCGTTGATAATTTGTTTATCTATTTCATCCATTAGCTAAAGCGGAATTTTTATAAAGGGCGCCGCGTTGTTTAAAACAGCGGTTGCTGAACAGGATGTCTTTGTCAAAACCGCTTAATCCGCAAGCATCAACAAGTTGATCCAGTTGGTTTAACACGGTGGCCTTGTCCTTGCCGTGAATCATGCAATACAGGTTATACGGCCATTCCGGATACCTGGGTCGTTGATAACAAAGCGTTACAAACGAAAACCGGCTGATATGTCCACCCAGTTGCTTAACAAGATCATCCGGTACATTCCAGACCACCATCGCATTGGCGCGGTAACCCAATTGCCGGTGTTTGACGATAACGCCCATGCGTTTGATCAGGCCTTGTTGTTTCAGACGGGTTAGGCGTTCGATTACTTCAGCTTCGGGCATGTCGCAATGCCGGCCGATTTCCAGGTAAGGCTTGGTGCAAACCGGCAGCCCCAGTTGAATGTGTTCAAGCAGTTGACGGTCACGGGCATCAATCATTATTCAAATCCAGCTTAAAGCCCAAATCAATAAAAAAATCATCCAGCATCGGCAGCAGCATGGCTGGATATGACGTTTCCTGTTCGATTGAGTCAATCACGTCGCGTAAATGTTCGGCATCGGAAGCGATGACTACAAACCAGAGGTTAAGCCGGTGCTCGCGTTCATAATTGTGATTGACTTCAGGGTACGCGCTGATTTTATCGGCAACAGCCTGTAGTTGCTGCTCAGGCACGGACATCGCAACCAGGGCGCTGACGCCGATATGGTTGGGCGGAATAACCGGGCCGATGCGGCTGATAAGGTTGTTATCGTTCAGCTCGGTAAATGCCGCTAAAACCTCTGCTTCGGTCACGCCCAGTGCATCGGCGATGTCCTGAAAGGGCCGGGCCGAGAGCGGAAAGTCATGCTGATAGTTGTTTAGCAGCTGTTTGTGTAAGGTTGTCAGCATAGAAAGTTCGCAAATTATGGAATAACCATGAAGAATATAGAGAACACGAAAGGATTATTTTCTTTGGTGTTCTTTGTATTCTTTGTGGTGAATATTATTTAGCCTGATTTGGGCGATATTTTCATAATCTCATAAACCGATTTTATGCGCACGTGAGCTAAAGAAAATACCGTTGGGTTTGTTGGCGGGCAAGCGGGTGATTACCTGTAAGGTCTCAGTATCGTAGACCACCAATTGGTTATCGTCTCTTAGCGCAACCCAGACTTGTTCGCCGCGCGGGGTGAATTCCATATGTAAAACGCCTTTTCCCGGCGACAAGGTTTTATGTAAGGTCAGGTCTTTGACATCGATAACCTGCAATTGGTTATTATCCGGGAAAGCAAAGTTAACCCAGATTTGCCGCGCATCGGGCCGGGCCATTACAAAAACCGGTTGTCCTGCGACGGGGATAGTATCGTGCAATTCCCAGGTGTTTTTGTCGATGACCAGGACTTTATGTTGGCCTATTGCGGGAGCAAACACATAATCGCCGGCGATTGCCCAGCCTTCAAGATGCGGCATTTTATAGACAGGCAATTTTTCATCGTCTTTGCCGTAGTCGGACAAGATGTGTTTGACGCCAGCGTCGGTATTCCATAAATCCAGCAATGCCAATCCAGGTTCGCCAAACAGACCGGCAATATAATAGTGCCCGTCCGGCGACATTAGCGCATCGTAAGGCTGTTTACCGATATTCGGGAATTTTTTAATGACCGGAGTTTTGGGGTTTTTGAAGTCCGCCATCCAGATTTCGCCGGCATCGAATAAACTGAAAACAAAGCGTTGTCCGGGGGCATCGACTAAACCAACCACTTTCGAGCGCAGCCCTTCGCCATAGTTGGAAGGAATGTCGGCAACCAGTTCCAGCGTATCTGCTGAAAAAACCTTAACGCCACCGGGGGTGTAGTTGGATACGGCGATTAATTTGCCGTCTTGGGAAATCGCCCCGCCGATGCTGTTGCCGGCCTGGATAATGCGCTTGTCGACCGCATCTTGGAGCATGTCGATTTTGGTTAAGCCGCCGTCCCGGCCGAAAACATAGGCGTAACGTTGATCGCGAGAGAAAACCACGGACGCGTGGGATAAATCGCCGAGTTTTTCAATTTTGGCAAGACGCTTATGTTCGGTGGTGTTGATGATTAAAGCATTGCCGTCTTCCCGTTCGATGACGATGCCCAGATCGCCGGTGGCGCGCAGTTCCGCCATGACATTGAAAGAAAATAGTAAGGCTAGAAGAGGGAGTAATTTAGTCATGGGCTTGAGGTTAAAAAGTTAATAGCAGTATAAAAGTCTACTTGAACGTAGAAACAAGGAAGAAAAATTAATGCAAAGGGATATGCTTAGGGGGCGGCGGTATGTAACGATTCTCCAAATCCTTGTCAATTTTGCTTGCAATACTTTCTATACCTTTAAGCGTTAGTTTTTCATCGCCGCCTTTAGTTTCTGAAATGTAGTTTCCAATTAACAGATTATCTGTAGTTCTGATTAAGTGCCCCATAATATAGGCAAATAAAAAACTGGGCTTATGCAGTCTTCCAACCACTATATAATCTGCGGTTACTGTTCTGCCAAGTTCTGCCGCGACATCGTCATGGTCAAACAGATATCCAAAACCACTGCTGGCTCTATGTTGAGCTGCAGGATCAATTGAAATAACCCGATAACCAGCGCTCCTTAGTTCTGTTTCCAGCAAGGGCTTTAAGCTTGCTGTTCTTTTGATTTCTTCGGCCGTCCCAGGCCTTAGCGTCAAATCATTGAGTTCAAAATCCAGAATGGCAATGCTTGTTTCTGCATTTACAGAGGTAATCGAAAGCGCAATCAAAAATAAAAAACAAAAAAACTTCATTTGATCAATTTACTTAAGGTTTTGGGTCTGATTTACGCAAAACTCCAACTAGCCAAGCTGCCTCATCCCGATTCATAAACGGTTGCCAAGGTGGCATGGCGGTTCCTGGGCGACCGTTAAGAATGGTTGAAATCAATAACTCATCAGGCTTTCCGACCAATGCTTCGGGTAACAGGGAAGGGCCAAGGCCTCCTTTTAATGTTAAACCGTGGCACGCGCCGCAATCATGGTTGAGCATGTTGCGGATCGCGCTTTGCCGAGCCGGTGATGGTTCATCGGCCAGACTGGTCTTAGCCAAAACAGCTGTAATAGCCAGCATTAATAACAGCAGTTGCTTCATTGATGTTACGGTTTTAACTTGGCGTAGTACATGGCAACATTATTAATATCGTCATCGCTTAGAGAGCCTGCTATAGCGTTCATAATGTCGGATTTACGGGTTTTATCCCGGTACTGTTTGAGTGCCGTTTTCAGGTATTCCAGATCACGTCCGGCCAGCGGCGGGAAAGGCGCATCAGCCGATGGCGTTCTGACGCCGTGACATTGCGCGCAAACCGTAGCCGCTTTAGTTTCGCCGGCATAAATACTTGCAGCGTTGACGCTTTGGGTGGACGCCAAGCCCACCATTAACAATCCCGTGAGAGTTACCCGTCTCATTACTTTGCTCCTTTCATTTCGTCAGGGGATAGACCGCGAGTCATGTATCTGACTCGGCCGTGAGAGAATATACCGGCCGGGCTTTCCATCGCTATGGAAGCAACTTTTTGCAAGGATGTTGAATCATAAACAACGACTTCATCACCGCTGTAACCGGCGCTAACATACAGAAATTTACCATCTGCACTGTATTCAGGGAAATAAGCATGTCCGCCTACATCCAGTGTTTTAACAACTTCCAGAGTCTTCTTGTCGATCAGTTGGATAGTGCGGGCACGGCGGTCTTTAGAAATAATGTCGACCGCGACATAAGGCGCATTGGCATGGGCTGCCGGTGATTCTGTGCCGCCGGAAACCGGAATCTGTTTAACCACTTCCATTTTGTCCAGATCCCAGACGCTGACCACCATTTTGTCACAGTCGCCGAAATTGGTACCGAAACCGAGCGTGCGACCATCAACTTCAACCACAGAACCGCCGCCAACATGAGGTACGCAACCGGCTTCCAGTTTTTTGATGATTTTTCGGTCTTTTAAATCGATCGCCGTGACGATGCTGTCATCATAAGAAGCAACCATGAGTTTGCTGCCGCCATGGGACAGAAAGGCATCATGCAAATGACGTCCGACTTTTTCGATTTTGGTGACAGGGAAGCCTTCCTTTAAGTCAACCACCCAAACTTGACCGGCGTTTTCCAGCGCAATCGCGAAAATATCGTCAAACGGTGTGCCGATGATCATGCCGGAATCGGAGGAAACCATTTTGCCGTCCGGATCGACACCTTCCAGTTCGAAGGTTTTAAGCGGTTCCAAGGTATCGGCATTAAGAACGACGGCGTTATGCGGTACATAAGATCCTGCCATGATGTATTTGCCGTCGCGGGAAACACCCAAGCCAGGTCCATTAAATCCGGTTTTAACGCTACGCACGGCTTGCATAGAGTATAAATCGACTTTGAAAATTTCCGCCGTATCGGTTTTTACATAAGCCCAACGCGGGTTGGCGGGGTTGTAGTCGATAATATGCGCTGCAGTGCCGGTAGGAATTTCACCGATTTGTTTATGTGAAACACTGTTGATGAATACCGCTTTTGAACCTGAGCCGCGCCCATATTTGCCTCGAGCCGCGACACCAATTACATCATCCATGCTATTGATTTGATAGGTCGGCTTTGCGGGCAGGGTGTTTTCGTCCTTGACATACACTTTTATCGACGCCTTGATGTCGTCAATTGTCCAAATTGGATTAGTTTGTTTTGGCGTGGTTTGTAGATGTTTGACCAAGCCGCGGATATCGTCATCGGATAAACGGCCGTAGAACGGGGGCATCAAGGTATCAAAGCTTCCAGTCATGATCAGGCTGCGTAAAGCGGTAGGGCTACGGCCTTTTAAACTGTCGGAGTTCAGTCCCGGCGCAATAAATCCGCCATGATCAGAGCCATGACAGCCGGCACAATTGTCTTCATATAATTGGTGCATATTTTTGCTTGTATCGGAGTTTGCTTGCGCTCCAAAAGGCAAAATGAGGGCGGCTATACCGAAAATGACTGATTGTGATAAGCGTTTTTTTATTGTATTCATATAAATTGGACTCCAATGTAGTATTGATTCAATATTATCGTGTATGACTGAAAAGCTCAAGTTTGATTTTTGTTTATGGGTATACTCCGAACGGTCGATTTTTCGGTTTTATATTTGGCGAAAATATTGTAAAAAGAGCAGGAGATTAACGCACTGAATGTCCATGATGACCCTCGAAGTGACCGAACAACAACTGGACGAACTTTATGACGGGATGTCGTCAAACGATACCCCGTCCGGCCGCAAAAGATGCCTGATCGTTTACCTCAGAGCAAAGTGCTATCCACGGGTTGTAGTTGCCGACATCGCCAGGATCGATCTGAACAGCGTCACCCACTACGTAAAAAGATACATCGAAGGTGGCCTGCAAGGCTTGTTGAAAGACAACTACCGCTCGCCGAAAAGCCAATCGGAAGCCCATACCGAAGAGTTGAAAAAAACTGTTCGAAAAAAACACACCGCATACGATCAACCAAGCGATAGCCATGATTTTCGAACAAACCGGTGTGCGTTTAAAACACTCCGCTTGCCAAGCATTTTTAAAAAAGATCGATATGAAATGCAGGTGTTGCGGTCTGATGCCCGGCAAGGCGCTGGACGATGCCAAGCAACGGCGGGCGCAGCAAATGTTCCACGATAATCAGTTGCAGCCCCGTCTGGACGAGGCCAAACAAGGCAAGCGTACGGTACTGTTCGTGGATGCTGCGCACTTCGTGATGGGAGCGTTTCTGGGGATGGTGTGGTGCTTCATGCGTAAAGTTCTGCCTCGGCTAGCGGACGCAAGCGTCACAACGTATTGGGCGCTTATGATCCCATCCGTCACGAGGCCATCACGGTAACCAACGATAGCTATATCAATCAAGGGGTGTTCTGTGAGTTCCTCGACAAAATAGCAGGGCGTTATATCGATACCGGATGTCCAATATTAAGGCCAGTCGGTCGCCGACAGGGCCGTAGAGCTTGGGATAGAACTCCTTTATCTGCCGCCTTACTCTCCAAACCTGAATCTGATCGAGCGGTTGGGGCGTTTCGTCAAAAAGGAAATTTTGTATAGCACCCATTACGATAAATTCGAAACCTTCAGAAACAGCACCGATACCTGTATCGCCGGTCTGGGTACCCGTTTCAAGGCGAATAGGCAAACTTTAATCACTATGAAATTCCAACTGTTTTCTGAAAAAACCGAAAACCTGACCGTTTAAAGTATATATTCCCGGCTACTACTACCAAAACAGTGAATGAAGTGCGCTTTAGTTCTAAAATGGCAGAAAGTCACTGTTGTTGGTGTTGGTGTGAAAAAACAATTTTATGTTGTGTATCATATTGTTGTTCCGCTTTTAATTTCCATTGTTCTACAATTTAAGAATAAAAGTCATAATGAACGCAATGTTAAAATATATGATTGAAAGATGTGCGGAGTTCTATTGATAATTTGAAAGCTTGCGCAATAACATCTTGACGAGGTCCAAGAAGGCTGTATAATGCGCAGTTCTTTCGGGGCAGGTAGCCTGGAAGCTGCAGGAAGCGGCGAAATAAAGTTGGTAAGGAGTTTGACAAACGGAATCGACCGGTTATAATGGTCGGCTCATCAGGGCTTCGGTAAGCGGCGCT
>Ga0208116_1000023_pt1 | contig 118806 bp, 118 predicted proteins | sample LakWasMeta9_HOW4_2_FD_183859 | JGI IMG/M metagenome (GOLD analysis project Ga0208116, IMG submission 183859) | Freshwater sediment methanotrophic microbial communities from Lake Washington under simulated oxygen tension - Sediment Metagenome... | ecosystem: Environmental > Aquatic > Freshwater... | reverse complement strand
GAGATTAGATTAAAGGCTAAAGGCTAAAGGCTAAAGGCTAAAGGCTAAAGGCTAAAGGCTAAAGGCTAAAGGAAAAGTATATGCCTTTCGTCTTTCACCTTGCGCCTTTCGCCTTAATTTCCATCGCCCTTTTTTGCTGAGCGACCTTATCCAGTATGCCGTTAATATACTTATGGCTACCGTCGGCGCCAAAATACTTGGCGAGATTGATGCCTTCATTTAAAACAACCCGATACGGCATGTCCAGGCGATGCAACAACTCGTATACGCCGATTCTTAAAATCGCCCTTTCGACCGGATCGATCATATCAACAGGACGGTCTACAAATTCCGACAAGGCCTGATCGATGGCCTCCAGATTTTTAGGCACGCCGTAAAACAACTCGACAAAATAACTTTTCTGAGCGTCTTTCAATCGCTCTTCTTCCAGAAACTGCCGTTCAATCTCACTCAGGTTCTGACCGGCCATCTGCCATTGATACAATGCCTGTACAGCCGCTTTTCGGGCATTGGTTCGAGCTTGACTCATTAGATTTCCAGGTTATTAAATAAACTTACCATTTCAATGGCTGACATAGCCGCTTCCGCGCCTTTATTGCCGGCTTTAGTGCCCGCACGCTCGATCGCCTGCTCAATACTGTCAACAGTCAGCACGCCAAAACTGACCGGCACGTTATATTGCAGGGAAACTTGCGCCAAACCCTTAACGCACTCACCGGCAACATATTCAAAATGCGGGGTACCGCCGCGAATCACTGCACCGATGGCGATGATCGCATCGTATTTTTTTGCCGCCGCGACGCGTTGCACCACCATCGGCAACTCAAACGCACCTGGCGCTTTAACCAGATGAATGTCCGCTTTATTCGCGCCGTGACGCACCAGCGCGTCAATCGCACCGGCTTCCAGTTGTTCAACGATGAAACTGTTAAAACGGGAAGCGACGATGCAGAATTTTCCGCCTTGAACGAGCAAATTGCCCTCAAAGGTTTTTAATGTTGACATGATGTTTCTCTACTTTGTGATTAACTTGTAATGTTGTTGAGCTAACTTATTCAACCGACGTGCTCGGCGACTTCCAGATCAAATCCGGACAATGCGACATATTTTTTCTGGGTTCCTAAGACTTTCAGCTTATGCACACCCAGATCGGCCAGTATTCGGGCGCCGGTTCCGGTGGTCCGCCAGTCTACGGAACCAGTCTGAGCCGGACTGACAATACCGTGATCTTCCAATTGATAGTGATGTATCAGTTCGGCCAGCGATTTATTGTCTTCGCTTTGCCTGATGACGACCAACACTCCGCGCCCTTCCTCGGCTATTTTCTGCATGGCTGAACGCAAGGAAATGCTGTAATCGTTGCGCTTGGATGCAAACAGATCATCCAGCAAATTGCGTGCATGAACCCTGACCAGCACAGGCTCGTCTCCGGAAACCTGTCCCATAACCAGCGCCAGGTGAAGGTTATTGTCATTTCTGTCCTGGTAGGCATAAAGCCTGAAATCGCCGAATTCAGTCGGATACGCGCACTCGCTGATGCGTTCCAGAGTATTTTCGTGCTGGATGCGGTAATGGATCAAATCGGCGATCGTGCCGATTTTAAGATCGTGCTGCTTGGCAAACACTTCCAGATCGGGCCGTCTTGCCATCGAGCCGTCTTCATTGAGTATTTCAACGATAACCGCCGCGGGTTCCACGCCAGCCAATCTGGCTAAATCGCAGCCTGCTTCGGTATGCCCGGCACGGTTTAATACGCCGCCGGATTGCGCCATTAACGGGAATATATGCCCCGGCTGCACCAGATCATCGGCTTTTGCATCCTCAGCGACCGCGCATTGTATGGTACGCGCCCGGTCGGCGGCTGAAATGCCGGTGGTTACACCGGTTGCGGCCTCGATAGACACGGTAAAATTGGTTGAATGGGCGGTTTTGTTTTCATTGACCATCAATGGCAAGCGTAACTGCTGGCAGCGCTCGCTGGTCAAGGTTAAGCAAATCAGGCCGCGGCCGTAACGTGCCATAAAATTCACGTCTTCGGGACGCGTAAAAGAAGCCGCCATAACCAAGTCGCCTTCATTCTCACGGTCTTCATCATCCATTATGATGACCATTTTGCCTAAGCGTAAATCTTCAATAATTTCTTCGATAGTATTCATGTTGCCTTTGGATTGTAGGGGCAATCCCTTGTGGTTGCCCTTAATAGTTACCCTTTTTTACACTTTTTACACATTCGGATAAAAGGGCGGGGACAAGCCCGGCCTCTACGGTTGTTAGCCTAAAAAACCGCTTTTTTGGAGTAACTCTTCTGTGATGCCGCCCGAGCTTTGGGCTGCCGCATCCCCTTTGATTAACCGTTCCATGTAACGAGCCAGTAAATCCACTTCCAGGTTGACTTTAGTGCCGACCACCGCTTCGCCTAAGGTGGTCTCTTTGAGCGTATGCGGCACGATATTGACACTGAACACGGCGCCGTCGACATCATTGACGGTCAGGCTGATGCCGTTTATGCAAATAGAGCCTTTTTCGGCAATATATTTAGCCAAGTTATCCGGCGCTTTAAATTTAAAGCGGAAAGAGCGCCCGTCCGCCTGTTTTTCGGTCACTGTGCCGATGCCATCGACATGACCGCTGACGATGTGACCGCCCAGCCGGGTTGACGGCGTTAATGCCAGCTCCAGATTGACCGGAGTACCGACTGTCGCGGCATTTAGAGTGGTTCTGGACAAAGTTTCATTGGAAACATCGGCGCAAAAATGGTTTTGACCCAGCTCCACAGCGGTCAGGCACACGCCGTTCACGGCAATGCTGTCGCCCAGCACGACATCGTGCAGCGGTAATTTTCCGGTCGCTATGGTCAATCGGCAGTCACCGGCTTTACGCTCGATGGCCGATATTTTGCCCACTGCCAAGATAATGCCTGTAAACATGAATACTTCACTCCTACAGTGGTGTGTAAGTTAATTTTAAGTCCTGGCCGATTTGCCTGACATCGCGCAGTTTTAACTGCTTTTTATCGGCCATCTGCTGCAAACCCGGCAACATAAACAAGCCACGCCCCTGGTCGCCTAAAATGCAGGGTGCCATGTAGATGATGTATTCATCAACCAACCCTTCGTCCAGTAAGGCGCCATTCAGTACGGCACCGGCCTCAACTAACAGCTCGTTGATTTGTTGCCCGGCTAAAAACTCCATCACGGCATGCAAATCCAGTCGCCCGTTTTTGGAGGCCAGCGGGTAGACTTCGAAACCTGCCTGCTGCAATGCCTGCTGTTTTTGCTGATTTTCCGCACAGGTTAAAATCAGGCTGCGCCCCGGCAATTTTGTCATCTGTGAAGTTACCGGCATATTCAAATGCGTATCCAGCACCACCCTGACCGGTTGTAAAACATCCCCTTCAATACGGGCATTCAGCGCCGGATCATCCGCCAATACGGTACTGATGCCGGTTAAGATCGCTGAACTTTCCGCTCTTAATCGCTGCACATCGGCTCTGGACTGATCCGATGTAATCCATTTGCTTTCGCCCGATGCCATGGCAGTGCGTCCGTCCAGACTCATTGCCAGCTTGCTGCGCAAAAACGGGCGTTTTTCAGTCATACGTTTGATGAAACCGCGATTCAATGCCTGCGCGTCTTCCTGCAATACGCCGCTGACAACTTCAATGCCTGCCGCTTTGAGCTTTTCCAGTCCTCTGCCCGACACCAGAGGATTCGGGTCCTGCATAGCCGCAACAACCCGGCTGACTTCGGCTTTAATCAACGCATCGCAGCACGGCGGCGTCCTACCCTGATGACTGCAAGGCTCAAGCGTTACATACGCGGTTGCGCCTTTGGCATCCGGCGTATTTTTTAACGCTTCAACTTCCGCATGGCCCTGACCGGCTTTAACATGCCAGCCTTCGCCGATCACAACATCGTTCCTGACTAGAACGCAACCTACACGCGGATTCGGGTCGGTGGTATAGCGGCCTTTTCTAGCCAGAGTAATGGCTTGTGCCATATAAAAAGCATCGCGCGGCGCTGTCATTATTTCTTTTGCAGGTGCTTAATCATATCGGTAAATTCACTGACATCCTGAAAACTGCGATAAACTGAGGCAAAGCGCACAAAAGCCACATGATCCAATAAACTCAATTCCTTCATGACTTTTTCGCCCAGTTCCTGAGCAGGTATTTCCCGCTCGCCCATCGACCGCAATTCCTTTTTAATCCGATTGATCGCAGCTTCAATATCATCGCTGCTTACCGGCCGCTTTTCCAGGGCCCTGAGCATGCCTGAGCGTAATTTATTTTCCTCGAAAGGTTCGCTGATGCCGTTGCGCTTGATGATACGAGGCAGCGTTAATTCGGCCACTTCATGTGTAGTAAATCGTTCTTTACACACATTACATTCACGCCGGCGGCGAACCTGATCGCCTTCGTTTGCCAACCGGGAATCAAGTACCCGTGTATCTTGCGCCCCACAAAACGGACATCGCATAAGTTAAGCCACTGTTTTTTTGTTTACCGATGGCCTCCATGGACGGAGGAAATGCCGCGACTGCCGGAAGCAGTCGCGGCAAAATCGGCCTTCAAATTTGAGAACCGTCAATTTTATAACACTCTGCATTTTATCTGTATTTTATTTTTCTAAACTATACTGTAGCCTCGTTCAGACTTACCCAGCCATACAAGCCCGATGACCGAACAAGAAGGCGTTATAAAATATCAGCTAAAGCATGTCCAGCTACCGTTTGATCCGTCGTTTTCAATAACCGAAATCAACGCGTGGCGCACTATTTTCGTCCGGCTTGATCTGATCGGACAAGATCCTGAGCGATATGACAACATCGGCTTCGGCAATATCAGCCAAAGGATCGATCCTGACAGCGATCAATTCCTCATCAGCGGTACTCAAACAGGACATATAGAACATTTAAGCCTCGAAGATTACGCTCTTGTTATCAAAGCGGAACCTCACCAGAACCGCCTTCAATCCTGCGGCCTGTGCAAACCCTCTTCAGAATCTTTGACCCATGCCAGCGTATACGCCCATAACAATACCATTCAAGCCGTGATTCATGCCCACAGCCCCGAAATCTGGAAGCATACCGTAGCGCTAGGTTTACCTCATACCCGTGCCGATATTCCCTATGGCACGGTTGAAATGGCGACGGCTGTCGAGCAATTATTCCAATCGGGCGAGCTAACGCAGACTGCTCTATTTACCATGCTGGGACATGAAGACGGCGTGATTGCATTCGGCAAAAACATGCAGGAGGCGGCATGGGAATTGATCAAATATTTGTCAATGGCCATCGGAATTGAACAGCAACGTATTAAGCGATAAAATGCCCGGCACCTATATTAGCAATCTTTAATAAAAATATGCCGGAAACACTGATTTACACCACCAACATTTGCCCTTATTGCATGATGGCAAAACGCCTGCTCGACAAGAAAGGCGCTTCTTATACGGAAATCAATGTGGATTCCAAACCCGGCTTAAGGGAAGAAATGATGCGCAAAACAAACCGCAGGACGGTACCGCAAATCTATATCGGAGATTACCATGTCGGGGGTTTTGACGAACTGTATGCGCTGGACCAGCAAAAGAAACTGGATGTCTTATTGTCACTAACCCCTGAAAGACAATGATTTTCACGCATTAAACCTTAATACTGATCAACGAGGAGACATCCGATGGATCACTATAAATTGGTTTTACCCCAACATTTAAATCATTACGGTTATTTGTTCGGCGGCAATCTGTTGCAGTGGATCGACGAAATTGGCTATATCGCAGCCAATCTCCAGTTTCCGGGCCATGAATTTGTCACGATTGGGCTGGACAATGTGGTATTCAAACAGAGCATCAAGCTCGGTTCCATCCTGAAGTTTGAATCGAAATTGATCAGGCTCGGTAACACGTCGGCGACTTATAATGTTAAAGTTTCCTGCGAAGATCGCGACACCGGCTGCGTTGCCCATGTTTTTGAAACCAATATTACTTTTGTCAGTATTGACAAGTCCGGCAATAAAAAACCGATTAATGCCAGCGGTGCGGATCAAGGAACTATTATTCCCTGATCCGCATCGAATCCGCCCATTATCTGAATGCCGCTCTCCTGCCTGTTTTTTTACAGACCTCTTAAAAGGTCGTTTTTAATATCTTCAATATTTTCCAGTCCGACTGAAACCCTGACCAAGCCGTCCTTAATACCGGCCGCAGCTCTGACCTCCGGCGCTAAACGACCATGTGTGGTAGATGCGGGGTGAGTAATAGTAGTTTTAACATCACCCAGATTTGCGGTAATTGACAGCATTTCAGTGGCGTCGATCAGCTTCCAGGCATGCTCTTTGCCGCCGGTTAGTTCGAAACTGACTACACCGCCGAAATGGCTTTGCTGACGCTTGGTCAGCTCGTGCTGAGCATGCGATGGCAAACCGGGATAGTGAACCTTGGCGACACCGGCCTGTTGCTCCAGCCAAAGAGCCAGTTCAAAAGCGTTGTCGCAATGGGCTTTGACTCTGATCGCCAGTGTTTCCAAGCCGGATAAAAATACCCAGGCATTAAATGGACTCATGGTCGCGCCGCCGGTGCGAAGATAAGGATAAATATATTTTTCTATGATTTCTTCACTGGCAACGACCGCACCGCCGACACAACGGCCCTGACCGTCTATATATTTGGTTGCCGAATGGACAACGATGTCCGCGCCCAGCTCTAAAGGCTTTTGCAATACCGGAGTGCAAAAACAATTATCAACAATCAGCAAGCAATCGTGTTTGTGGGCGATATCGGCAAGCACTGAAATATCGGCAATTTCAATCAACGGGTTAGACGGTGTTTCCAGAAATAAAAAGCGGGTATTCGGTTTAATCGCCGCTTCCCAGGCTGCGGTATCGATCAAGTCGACAAAATCGGTCTCAACCCCGAATTTGCCGAAGTAGTTCTGGAACATCAATACGGTATTGCCGAACACGCCGCGCGAACAGACCACATGATCTCCGGCTTTAAGCAGGCCCATACCGACCGCCATAATAGCCGCCATACCGGAAGAAAAAGCCAGGCAACGCTCGCCTTTCTCCATCAATGCCAGTCTTTCCTGAAAGGCACTAACTGTCGGGTTGGTAAAACGGGAATAAATATTGCCGGGTTTCTTGCCGGTAAAGCGCAAAGAGGCTTCTTCGGCACTCTTGAACACGTAGCTGGACGTGGCAAAAATCGGCATGCTGTGCTCATCTTCATGAGTACGCCGATGCCCGGCTCTTATTGCTTGGGTTTCCTGATGGTAGTCGTTCCAGTCAATGTCTTTCATTTATTTTTAACGTCTTTGTTTGTTAAAAGATCAGGCAAAAGGCGAAGGACGAAAGGCAAAGACCGGTCATTGAGGTCTGTTTTTGCCCTTCGTCCTTCGCCTTTTGCCTTTATGCAGCCTTACTTCTCAATCCCCGTTCTGCATTTCGATAATGAAGTTTTCCGAGTTTCTTTGCGTTTGCGCACTGTCATTCCGCAAAGCCTCGGTGCGCTCCAGATAGTCATCGTCAATATCCCCGGTAATGTACTCCTTGCTAAAGCAAGAGGTATCGAAGTGCCCGATATCCTGGTTACCTTTACGCACCGCATCAATCAGGTCATTCAGTTCCTGATAAATCACCCGGTCTGCGCCGATTGCCACACAAACCTCGTCTTCAGTACGATCATGGGCAATCAATTCATTAGCAGCCGGCATATCAATACCGTACACGTTGGGATAACGAACCGGCGGCGCAGCAGAGGCAAAGTAAACTTTTTTAGCGCCGGCGTCTCTGGCCATCTGGATAATCTGCGCGGATGTTGTGCCTCTGACGATGGAATCATCGACCAGCAACACATTCTTGCCTTCAAACTCCAGGCCGATCGCGTTTAATTTTTGCTTGACCGACTTTTCCCGCATTTTTTGACCCGGCATGATAAACGTCCGGCCGATATAACGGTTTTTTATAAAACCTTCACGGTACTTGACGCCCAGAAGGTTTGCCATTTGCAAAGCTGCGGTTCTACTGGTATCGGGAATAGGAATAACCACATCAATATCATGGTCCGGCCAATCTCTTTGTACTTTTTTGGCTAATTTTTCACCCATGCGCAAACGTGCTTTATAAACCGAAATACGGTCGATAATTGAATCCGGTCTGGCAAAATAAACATACTCAAAGATACACGGACAGTGATCTATTCTTTCGGCGCATTGTTTGGTGTGCAATACGCCAGATTCTTCAATAAATACCGCTTCACCGGGCTCTATATCTCTATTAAGTTCAAAACCCAGCACATCAAGCGCTACACTTTCTGATGCAATCATGAATTCCGAGCCTTGCTCGGTTTTTCTTTCGCCAAACACTATCGGCCGGATGCCGTGAGGATCTCTAAAGCCCAAGACCCCGAATCCGGCAATCATAATCACGACCGCATAAGCCCCGCGGCAACGGCGATGCACGCCGGATACCGCCTGAAACACATCCTCTACACTTAACTGTAATTTACCCAAACTCTGCAATTCGTGAGCAAAAACATTCAGCAAAACTTCAGAGTCGGAATCCGTATTGATATGGCGTTGGTCTTCTACAAACAGGGCCTTTTTTAACTCCGCTGTATTGGTCAAATTGCCGTTATGCGCAAGCGTCAAGCCAAAAGGAGAGTTTACATAAAAAGGCTGGGCCTCTGCGGAACTGGTGCAGCCCGCCGTCGGATAACGCACGTGAGCAATACCCATATTACCTTTCAATTTCAGCATTTGGGCATTAGTAAAAACATCACGGGCCAAACCGTTTTCCTTGCGCAAATGTAGCCGCCCGGCTTCACAAGTCACAATACCCGCGGCATCCTGACCTCTATGTTGCAAAACTGTCAGAGCGTCATAGAGCTCTTGATTAACAGCTTGATGTGAAACGATACCAGCAATACCACACATTATTTTTTAACCTGCATTGTTTTGTAGAGATAAACGAAAGAAATTAACGATAAATGATGTATTCCGTCATTCCTGACGAAAAATGATCTCGCAACCATACCGCGAACAATTGAAAAGGTGGAATCAATGTTGATTCTGTCCACCAGGAATCTTTGGGCAAAGGCGTTAAACCCGCTAGGATTACCACAACAGTAACAACGATCAGGCCGCGAACAGCGCCAAAAAGCATTCCGCCGAAACGTTCCATAAAGGTCAAACCGGTTTCTTTTGCCAATACGCTCAATAAGAAACCGATTAAACCGCCAAGACTCAACGTAATAGCAAACAAAGCCACAAAAGATGCAATTATTCTGGCTGGCGGGTGGCTGACAGTCGGTTCCAGAAAACCTGAAAAATTACGACTGAACATTAAACTTACCCAGATTGCCAGCAACCAGAATACTAATGAAAAAACTTCCTTGATAAATCCGCGCAGCAGCCCGGTTACAAAGAAAATAAAAATAAGCCCCAGAAGGGTAAAGTCTATCCAAATCATGCTCTTACTAAGCGCATTACTCGGAAATCAGGATTGCCTTTATGTTCGATTTATCCAATCTGGCCTTCATTGCGGCCGCTTTTTTTCCGTCAAGTTCCGGACCTACACGGAGCCGGTATGAAGTTCCCTTATCTGTTTGAACGGTATCCAATGAAGCAGGCAAGCCTTGTTCATGCAAACTATTCCAAAGCGACATCGCATTTTCTTTTTTGCTAAAGCTACCTAATTGAATATACCAGCGCACCATTTTTTCAGCGGGTTTCGGTGCAGCTACCGGTTTTTTGGCCTCAGCGACAGCTGCAGCCAAACTTTTTGCATTACTAGGCAGTTTAATAGCTGGCTGTAAAGTCGCTGCTTTGGGCGCATTTTCTTTATTGGCTATCGAGGGTTCGATTTCAGGTTTTTTAACTGTTGGCCGTATGGGTTCTGCGATTTTTTTTACTTTTTCCGGCTCTCTAGCCGCAGCTTCTAAACCATGTTCCCGGACTTGCGCTTTTGGCGTGGTGCTTTTGCGGGCGCCATCCACAACGGCTGCCGTTAAAGGCTGTTCTGCTGAAGTCTGTTTTATCTGTGATTTTGGTTGAGTATCTTCAGGTTCAATGCCTTCTTCTACTCCGGCATCCTCGCGATTATAGCCTTCAGATTCGGTATACAAAGTCTCTTCGGAATTTCCTTGTTTAGACGCAGGTTCTTCGATAATTTCTTCTGCCGCTCCGGTACTTTCAAGCGCATCGCCCGATTCAGGCTCCGGCAACTTTGCAACCTGTTCGGCACTGGTCGGCAATTTATCGGCTGTGTTTGCGCCTGAATCAGCTGGAGCAGGAATATTCAGCTCACTGACAAGCTGACCGCTATTATCGACAGGATCATCGAACAGCATGGGGATAAAAATAGCACAGAGCGCCGTAACAACGACGGCGCCAATTAAACGTTGTTTTAATTCATGATCCATTTCGTCTACTCACTTATTCTCAAATTCAACCAAGCACTCAGATACCAAAAAAAAAGATCCAAAAACCAATAACAGATCACCTTGTTGCGACTGCTTTTTTGCTGCAAAAAATGCTTCAGTAAAATCCGTGAAACCAAACGAAACATTAGTTACTGAACTTTGTGAAAAAATGTCGCGCATAACGGATTCGGTAGCCGCTCTAGGATTTGCCAGCGGTGCAAAAAACCAGTCATAAACCACAGGATGCATAATTTCAATGACACCGGCGATATCTTTATCTTTCATCATTGAAAACACTGCATGGATGCGCCTGCCTGGGAAAACAGTCATCACATAGTCGGCCAGCGTTCTGACTGCTTGGGGATTATGCCCTACGTCCAGCAGCACGGGTATTTCGCCGTCGATCAATTGGAAACGCCCGGCCAAATGGACATTTTCCAGTCCTTGCTTAATCGATGCTTCAGTTACCGGCAGGATTCCGGCCATCTGGGTTACGGCTAAGATCACCGAAGAGGCATTACGATATTGGTGCTCTCCTTTTAAACCAGGCTCAGGTAATTGTAACATTTGCCGGTCCGCAAAATACCAATCCCATCCTGTTGCCCGCTTTTTATAACCAAAATCTTTACCTATACAATACAGTAGGGCATGCTGTTCCATAGCACTGTGCACCAATGATTCCGGTGGCTCCGGATCACCGGTGATGGCCGGAGTGTCGGCTCGAAAAATACCGGCTTTTTCCCGCCCTATAGCTTCTCGCGTACCGCCCAACCATTCAATATGATCAATGCAGATGCTGGTGATTAGCGCCACATCGGGATCGACAATATTAACGGCATCCAACCGTCCTCCCAAACCCACTTCAAGCAATTGAACATCAACTCCGGCGCGGTGGAATATGTCCAACGCCGCCAGTGTGCCAAATTCAAAATAACTTAATGAGGTACCGCCTCTTACCGACTCTATTCTTGCAAATGCCTCGCAAATTTCGTCATCCGATACCGGCTTGCCGTCTATCTTTATTCTTTCATTATATTTCAGAATATGCGGCGATGTATAAGCCCCTACGCGGTAGCCTTGGGCCGTGTAGATTGACTCAAGATAAGCAACTGATGAACCTTTGCCATTAGTTCCTGCGACAGTAATAGTTGGAGGCTTAATATAATCAGGGTTAAGCGCATGAAAAACCCGTGACGCCCGCTCCAATCCCAGATCAATTACTAGAGGATGTAAGCTCTCCTGCCACTTCAGCCAGTCCTGTAGCGAATCAAAATGTGTCATTAACCGGTATTAAAAATCAGTCTTCCTGATCCAGATGATGGTCAACATCATCCGCTTCATCGTCAACAGCCACTGCTTTTATCTCGACACTAAAACGTTGTGTAGCAACTTCTCTACCGGCCATAAGCAGCGCTAGAACGTCGGCTATTTTGTCGCGCATCTCGCGTCTATCGATAATCATATCGATAGCGCCGTGTTCCTGAAGAAACTCGCTGCGCTGGAAGCCTTCCGGCAGTTTTTCCCGGACGGTTTGCTCAATTACGCGAGGACCTGCAAAGCCAATCAACGCATTGGGTTCGGCAATATTAATATCGCCCAGCATGGCCAAACTGGCCGAGACGCCCCCCATAGTCGGGTCGGTCATAAACGAAATGTACGGAAGCCCGGCTTCGGATAGCTTGGTTAAGGCTGCGCTGGTTTTGGCCATTTGAAATAGTGAAAACAGCGATTCCTGCATACGCGCGCCGCCGCTAGCCGTAAACACGATAAAAGGAACGCCCAGTTCCAGGCTCTTGTTGACGCCACGAACAAACTTTTCGCCGACTACAGAACCCATTGATCCGCCCATAAAACTAAAATCAAAGGCGGCTGCAACAATATCCCGGCCTTTCAGTTGGCCTTTTAGCACGACCAGCGCATCATTTTCTTTGCTCTGCTTTTGCGCTTGGGTAATGCGATCCTTATATTTCTTACTGTCTTTGAATCTTAACGGATCGACCGGCTTAACATTTTTACCTATCTCTTCGTGCCCCCCCTCATCCAAAAACATATTCAAACGCGTTCTAGCCGAAATGCGCATGTGATGATCACATTTTGGACACACGCTAAAATTTCGTTCTAACTCTATGTTATAAAGGATTGCGTTACAGCTAGGGCACTTATTCCACAATCCTTCAGGCACGGCACCTTTTTTATTTGACCCTTCGGTTCTAATTGTTGAAGGGATTAACTTTTCAAACCAACTCATTCGCATGCCCCATCGTATTTCATCATCGTATTCAATCAAACCCTGTCTTTTAGCTATCCATTGCCTGACGCATCGCTGTCAATAACTCGACTATTTCTTTTTTGGCACGTTCCGGATCATCCAGATTCGCTTCAATTTTGCTGATCAAAGCGCTGCCGATGACTACGCCGTCACCCAGATTTGCCACTGTTTTCGCAGTTTGCGCATCTTTGACGCCAAAACCAATTGCCACCGGCAAGTGTGTATTTGCCCTGATTTGGTTGAGCTTGGTTTCTACATCCCCAACATCCAAATGCCCTGCACCGGTTACGCCCTTTAGCGAAACATAATAGATATAACCACTTCCGGCTGCATCCATTTTTCTAATCCGGTCATCGCTGCTGTTGGGCGCCAACAGGAAAATCGGATCGATGTCGCGCGCCTTTAGCAATGCAATGCATTCATCCGCCTCTTCCGGCGGCAAATCAACGGTTAAAACGCCGTCAATCTCGGCTCGTTGCGCGGCATTGGCAAAACCTTCATAACCCATAGCTTCAATAGGATTGACATAGCCCATCAACACCACAGGCGTTTGTTGATTGGTTTTTCTGAATTCTGTCGCGATGGCCAGTGTGCGTCTTAAGCTCATTTTGTGTTCCAATGCGCGTTCGCTGGCTCGCTGAATAACCGGGCCGTCCGCCATAGGATCGGAAAAGGGCACGCCCAACTCGATAACATCGGCACCGGCCTCGACCATGGCATGCATCAACGGCAAGGTGAAATCAGGCCTGGGATCGCCAGCGGAAACAAACGGAATTAATGCCTTGCGGCCTGCTTTTGATAATTGTTCAAATGTAGCGGCTAATCGACTCACAGTACTATCCCCTCGCGTTGAGCCATCGTTTGCATATCTTTATCGCCGCGACCGGACAGGCTGACAATAATAATTTCATCTTTTTTCATGGCCGGCGCAAGTTTCATGGTGTAAGCCATCGCATGGCTGGATTCCAACGCCGGAATAATGCCTTCCATTCTGGTCAACGCATGAAAACCTTCCAACGCCTCATTATCGGTAATATTGACATATTGTGCTCTACCGGTATCTTTCAACCAGGCATGTTCAGGACCTACGCCCGGATAATCAAGACCGGCTGAAATGGAGTGCGTCTCGATGATTTCGCCGTCGTCATCTTCCATCAGGTAAGTCCGGTTACCGTGCAATACGCCAGGACGTCCGGCGCATAAAGGCGCTGAGTGACGACCGGTTTCAACGCCGTCGCCGGCCGCTTCAACACCGATCATTTTTACCGAATGGTCGTCAATAAAAGGATAAAACAGCCCGATGGCATTTGAACCGCCGCCCACGCAAGCCACCAACGCATCAGGCAAACGACCTGTCTGATCCAAACATTGCTGTCTTGCTTCACGACCAATGATGGCCTGAAAATCCCTGACCATCGCCGGATAAGGATGCGGACCTGCAACCGTACCGATAATATAGAAGGTGTTATCGACGTTGGTCACCCAATCTCTGAGCGCTTCGTTCAATGCGTCTTTTAGGGTTTTGGAACCTGATTCAACAGCGACAACTTTGGCGCCGAGTAACTTCATCCGGTACACATTCAAAGACTGCCGGGCAACATCCACAGCGCCCATGTAAACCACACATTCCAAGCCCAAGCGCGCCGCAACCGTCGCTGTCGCAACACCATGCTGGCCGGCACCGGTTTCAGCAATAATGCGGGTCTTACCCATGCGTTTAGCCAATAAAGCCTGGCCGATGGTGTTATTTATTTTATGTGCGCCGGTATGATTGAGGTCTTCGCGTTTTAGATAAATCTGCGCGCCGCCCAGCTCGCGACTCCAGCGTTCGGCATGATATAAAGGCGAAGGCCGGCCTACGTAATGCTGAAAATCGGCATCCAGTTCCGCTATAAACTCAGGATCGTTTAAATACTTCTGATAAGCGGCATTCAATTCCTGAATTGGTGGGATTAATGTTTCTGCGACAAACATTCCGCCATAAGGGCCAAAGTGTCCCCGTTCATCGGGCATATTATATTTTTCTGTCATATTATTATTCTGTCACCCTCATTAACTTCACGTACAAATGCGGCCATTTTTAGCGCATCCTTAATACCTTTTTCCGTTTCCACGCCACTGCTGACATCCAGAGCATAGGGTCTTACTGTCTGCACCGCCTGCTTGGCATTATTCTGATCCAATCCGCCCGCCAATACGATAGGCAAGGCGCAATGTTCAGGAATCAACTCCCAGTCAAACCGGCTGCCTGTACCGCCTTTTGCTCCGGGATGATAGGCATCCAGCAGCAATCCTGCCGCATCATGATATTGCAGAGCCAAGTCTGAAACATCGATGCCGTCCTGCATTCTTACAGCCTTCATATAGCGCTTGTCATACAACCGGCAAGCTTCAGGGGGCTCATCTCCATGAAATTGCAAGCAATCTATCGGCACTTGCTCCAGAATCTCACGTATCCGTGACTCCTGCTCATCAACAAACAAAGCCACGACCGACACAAACGCAGGCAAAGCCTTAACAATTTCAACCGCCTGATCAATATCAACATTTCTCGGACTGGGCGGATAGAAAACCAGACCGATTGCATCCACGCCCAGTTGAGCCGCACAAGCAGCATCTTCGGCGCGGGTAAAACCGCAAATTTTAACGCGAGTTCGCATAAAGTGATATTAGAAATTTAACCAAACAACTAGCCGCCTAGAATAACATAAAAAGCATGATGATTTGTTTGTAATAATCATTAATTTAGTTCCTATAAAGCAAGGGCACTTGTTATTCATAAGGGAACCGATGCGTTAACAAGATAATGGCAAATGGCTTAGAATGGAGCAATAAATTGTTTTTATGAAATATTTTTTGTGCTATGAAAGGTAGATTTTTTCAAGATCGCGTCGATTCATTCAAAAGACGCGACTGACGAGTAAGGGCGCGGGGCAAGTAGCTGTCGCATGATTTCACAGCTTACTTGGACCCGGATGCCAAACAAGCTTTCTGTGAAAACAGAAAAGTTCCGGCACTACAGGATTCCGATGAATCGCTCCATCATATATAAAACGCAACCAATGAAGCAGCAAAGTTGACAATTTTGCAACTCAATGTTGATGTTGGTGCTCATGTTCGTTTTCGTGTTGATGCTCGTGAACACCAGCATCACGGATTTGAGCCGCATCAACACCCACTCCATATTTAAAAACCATCAAGCCGCCTAAATCCGCACCCAACACCATTACAACGCACAGCAACGCCGCCAATATCAGAAAAAAGCTGTTAGCCCCAGATTGAATCACTCCACCGGCTTTCCAGCGCCAAGCGGATAATATCGTCGCCAAGGACAGCACGGACACGCCAAAATGCTCATGCCGTTCCATGATTTCATGCACTTCATCCCCATGCGCCACCGTATTTGCAGCGATGAAACCGGCCATCACTGTAAAGGCAGCAGCTACGGTACCCAAATAAAGCAGCCAGCTTGCGACATTGCGCCAGTGTTGTTTTTTGGCCAGCGTACCCATTACATCCAAAACAAAAAAAGTCGACAAAAACGCGAGCGGAAAATGCACCAACATAGGATGAATGTTATCCATACTGGAGATGCCGGGCAGAATTATCGAAAAGATACCTTCAGGACCATGGGATGAAAGTTCTTCAAAAAAAGCCAGCAAACTTGCAACATTTTCCGCAATACCGCCGCCGTGATCGGCTCCGCCATGAACCTGAAAAGACAAAAAGTTGTTCATATTAACCATCGTTATTGTTTGTAAGGATGACAATCTACTGGATATTCAGACAATTGCAAATAAGCATTATAAGTCTTTATCCCTAATCATGCCGCTTGACATCAATCGGCAATTTGTCAAATACCGGATGTTTGGCAATACCGTAATGTTCGGGATAATAAACCGCGCCCAGATACAATCCATAAGGAGGCGCCGTAACACCGCCCAACTTTCTGCATCTGAACTCAAGCAACTCTTTCGTCCAGCTTACCTCCTGCTTTCCTGCTCCTATATCGATCAATACTCCGGCAATATTCCTGACCATGTGATGCAAAAAAGCGTTGGCGGAAATATCGATAATGACCTTATCGCCGTCCCGATGCACATCAATAAAATACATTTCCCGGCAGGGACTTTTGGATTGACAGCCTTGCGCCCTGAATGTGGAAAAATCATGATGCCCAATCAAATGTTGGGCCGCCTGATGCATCTTATCGGCATCCAGCGGACTGTGGTGCCAAGTCGCCTGATTGCGCAGCAGCGCCGATTTGATCGGCCTATTAAGAATGACGTAGCGATAAAAACGGGCAATGGCGCTGTATCTGGCATGGAAATCGTCCACTGCCGGCTTTACCCAGGTGATCCTGACATCCTCCGGCAGATTGCTGTTGCCACCCAGTACCCAAGTATGCAGTTCACGCTCTACTTTTGCGTCAAAATGCACCACTTGCTCGAGCGCGTGAACACCGGTATCGGTTCTTCCCGCGCATTGCACAGTAACCTTGTGATTGGCGACTTTTGACAAGGCCTGCTCAAGTACCCGCTGGACGCTACGTTGCTCGGTTTGCCACTGCCAGCCTGAAAAACCACTGCCATCGTATTCGATGCCTAAAACAATACGCGCCATCCAAACCCCATTACAAAAAAACTATTACTCATGTATATAAACCTTAACCCCAATCTCAATCCTGTTAAACAAATCCAGCACATCGGCATTCTTCATACGAATACAGCCGTGCGATTCAGGGCTACCGCACATCAACTCATCCGGACAACCGTGGATATAAATATACCGCCAGGTGCTGTCGACTTTGCCGTAACGATTCTTGCCCGGCTCCAGCCCGCCCAGCCACAATATCCGGGTTAATATCCAGTCGCGTTGCGGGTAATGCTTGCTCAAATCGACACTATAAATTTCACCCGTAGCACGTCTGCCGACAAAAACCGAATTTAACGGTTGACCATCACCAATCTTGGCCCTGATTTTGTGCCAGCCAGTAGGCGTGCATTCGCTGCCCATCAGCTCGCCCGCACCATTTTTAGCCGTGGAAACGGGATAGCGCTGCACCGGTATGCCATCCGCATAAACCGTCAATTGTTGGCTGGCAATGCAAATATCCAAATAATGCAGCTCACCCTTTTGACTATTTTTCATTCATTCCCCAAACGCCATCCCAATCAAAATTCAGCACACTTAAATTCATGCAATAAAACGGAGAAACCGCTTAAAAAAGTTAGAGAAGAGGGTTTTATTTAAATTATAACAGTCAACACGGCATTATATATGCTTATAGCTCCGACTTACGGCCCTGTCACGAGCATTCGAGCTTATCAATCAAAGTGATGATTTGGCAAAAATTGCGGGTAAATATAACCATGAGCAGTATCAGCTAATACTTGGTGACGGTAGAACTTTATCAATGAACGATATCGGTGCAAAAAAACATAGCTATCGAATTTAAAAAAGACTCTACGATATTAATGGTCACCTCGAAAAACCGTCGCTCATGAGATATTAGCCCTATCATCCACATGATTCTAAAGCCCATGATCAAAGAAAGCCTGTTTGCTGCTGAAGAACGAGAAACTAAGCTGAACAAGTTAGGCGATGCTCTTCAAATCCTGGAAAAGCATGTCAATTTTGCCGCCTTAGCCGCTGCGATTGATTTAGCAGCAACTGTATAACCTCAGCGACGAGCAACTGGAATTTGAATGGCCGGATCGTTTGAGCTTCCAACGGTTTGCGGGGCTACGGCACAGTAGCCAAATCCCTGATCGCACCATTTTCTGGACTTTCCGTGAGCGCCTCATGGCGGCGGGTGCCAGTGAAACACTATTTGAAGCTATGAATCGGGAATTGGATAAGCACGGCTACCTGGCGCGCGGAGGGCAAATCATTGATGCCGGCATCGTTCCCGCGCCAAAGCAGCATCTGCATAAAGGCGAGAAAACCCTCATCAAAGAGCAGGCCACGCCTATCGACTGGTCACCGGCCAAGCGTCGGCAAAAAGACAGGGATGCGACGTGGACGAAAAAGCATGGCAAATCCTACTTGGGTTATAAGTTATCCGCCAACGCTGACCAGCGCTACAAGCTGATCCGTAAGATCAAAGTCAGCACGACCGGTGAGCACGATACCCTTCATATGGATGTGGTGCTGGACACCTTGAATCCCCGTCGCGACCTTTATGGCGACAAAGGCTATGTGGACAAAGAGCGCGAAACACGACTCAAAGCGGCCGGTCTTCGGGTGCAACTCCAACGCAAAGCGGCCAAAGGCAAACCGCTTTCCGACGGCCAAAAGCGGCGTTACACTCGAATTGTCAAAACACGTGCCCGAGTTGAACATGTGTTTGCCAGCCTGGAACAAATGGGTGGCAAAGGTCTGCGTTGCATGGGGCTAGATCGCGCCACCCTGCAACTGAACTTCAAGGCAGCCACCTATAATTTGCGCCGCCTATGCAGTTTAAAGACCTGCAAAATTAAGTCTGCTTTTGCCTTTTGATAGGCAAAGATGCGTCAGATGACCCGTTTGCTGATTGGGCACTTAATTTATACCCCGAGGTTTGGCAATTCTATTGGTATTTCGAGGTACCCTAGTGTTAATTATTAAAAGCAGCCAACTTATACGATAATTTCCCGCAGCACCGCGGTGGCATAGCTTCCCGCCGGCAAGGTAAAACAAAGCTCCAGCGTCGCATCGTCAATAAACTGCCAGCGCAAATCCTGCATGTTAACCCGTAATGCGCGTCTGTCCCGATCAACGGCATTCGCAATCAAACCCTGAGCCAATAACTCATGCGCATCGATAACGCTTTGCTCAATAGCTAAAGCATCGGCCGAAACGTCGGCATTTCCCCTGCCCCATAATGCACCGGTAGGATGAATTTCTTTTGCCGCCAGCCGCCGAATGATTTCCGCGTCCGGTTGTTCCGATTGAAAACAGCTGTGCGACAAGTCGAATTGATAGGTATCGCCTGCAATCGGCTGGTTCCAGTTATGTTGCGTTACCCGCTCGGCCAAAATCAGGTTGAACAAATAAGACCTGGCTGCCGATAAATAAATACTGCGCTGCTCCCGGCCCACTTTGGCGCCCTCGAACATCGCCAAAGCCTTGCTGACATTTTGTCCCTCGTTGCCAAAGCGCTGCGAGCCGAAATAATTGGCAATGCCGTTGACTTTAATCAACTCCAGTTGCTGAATAGTTTTTGCCTGATCACCCTGCCAGTCGCGGACAATCAGCTTAAAGCTGTTGCCGGACAACACGCCGCGCTTGAGCTTTCTGGCATGGCGAACGGAGTTCAACACCTTGATACTGTCCGACTCAAACTGTGTCCAGTCAGGATCAGCTTTACCGGGCAACCAAACACTGAACCACTGCGTCGTGACTGCATAGCGGTCTTTCAAACCTGCGTAGCTGACATCGCGTTGCCGGACATTGGCAAACCGGGCCAGCTGTCTTGCAACATATTCAGTGTTTTCACCTTTCTTTTCTATCTGCAAGAAAGCATGTTCGCCCGCGCCTGAAGGTTCAAAAGACAGATTTTCCTTAACGATAAAGTCTTCGGGTAATGTGCGGACTTTGCCGGAGCCGGAAGGTTGGCCGTAAACGTAAGGCCAGTCAGGGATTTTAATGTTTTGCATAAAGAAGTTGCGGTTATTGATTTAAATGATGACTATTACAAGTTATAGCCATCCAGTAATCTCTGCAAGATACGAGACTGTGAGAAAGTATTCGTGTTAGAACAAAATCAAAGTATTCACCGCGAAGGACACAGAGAACACGGAGAAAACCAATATTAAAACTTCGTGTTCTCTGTGTCCTTCGTGGTAAAAAAGCCTTTCAGCCTGATTTGGATAATACTTTCACAGTCTCGTACCCTACAGGGTTTAACAATTTAACAAGAAGTAACGACTATTTCTCGATCAAGACAACCGCCTGCACCGCAATGCCTTCTTTGCGTCCTTCAAAGCCCAGTTTTTCGGTGGTAGTCGCCTTGACGTTGATGCAATCAACATCCACATGCAAATCATCGGCGATATTACGGCACATCGCGGCAGTGTGCGGCGACATCTTCGGCGCTTGGGCAATAATGGTTATATCCGCATTCACCAGCTTATAGCCTTTTTCCTGAACAATGCTGTAAACATGGCGCAATAACACACGGCTGTCGGCGCCTTTAAATTCAGGATCGGTGTCGGGAAAATGCTTGCCGATGTCGCCCAGAGCCGCCGCGCCCAATATCGCGTCGCATAAAGCATGCAGCACCACGTCCCCATCGGAATGCGCCTCCAGGCCTTGTTCGTAAGGGATTTTTACGCCGCCTAGAATAACGTCGCCGCCGTCTTTGAAGCGGTGTACATCATAACCTTGCCCTACTCTTATCATTGCTGCTCCATATAAAATTGCGCCAGCGCCAGGTCTTCCGGGCGGGTGATTTTGATATTGTCGGGACGGCCTTCGACGATTTTCGGCTGCAACCCTTGTAATTCGAGGGCGCTGGCATCGTCAGTAATGGCCGGATTGCCTTGCGTCTGCTCCAGTGCGGCTTTTAACATGCCGTAACGGAACATCTGCGGCGTTAGTGCCCGCCATATATGGCTTCTATCCAGCGTACCGGTAATAGCGTTACCTTGCACCTGTTTTAAAGTATCCGGCGAAGCCAAAGCCAGAATGCCGCCTACTTCATCCTCAACCAAAGAATCGATCAAATGGTGAATGTCGGTCGCTGTAATGCAGGGTCTGGCTGCGTCGTGCACCAACACCCAGTCATTATCGGATGCTTGATCCCTGATGGTCTTTAAACCGGACAGCACGGAATCCGCTCGTTCTTTGCCGCCTGGAGCGGTGATGATGTGATTATGTTGCGATACTGCCAGATCGGGCCAATAAGGATCTTCTTCGGAAACCGCAACGGCGATGGCGGCAAAAACATCAGCCTGCAACAAGCGCAACAGGGTATGTTCTATTACCGTTTTCCCGGCAAGTTCCAGATATTGTTTAGGCCGATCGGCCTGCATGCGTTTGCCGACACCGGCAGCGGGGACGATTCCCCAGAATTTTATTGAATCGGTCATGGATAAAAAAGGCGAAGGGCTAAAGGCGAAAGACGAAAGGCCGGTGCTTTTTTCGCCCTTAGCTTTTCGTCTTTCGCCTTATTCAAGCACATGAAAAAACGTCTCATCCTCTTTGATCATCCCTAATTCATCCCGCGCCCGCTCCTCAATGGCTTCCTGGCCTTTTCTTAAATCCAGCACCTCGGCGTAAAGCGCTTCATTGCGCTGTCTTTTTTCCTCTGCCTGTTCTTTCAGGTCGTCAAGGCGCTGTTGATAGGCATCGATTTGCGCAAAACTGCCGTCACCAACCCATATCCGATATTGAAAATGGATAATTAACAGAATGATAATGGCAATGATGACTTTCATGGATGAGACTAAAAACTAAAGGCAAAGGACCAAAGGTTCATATTTTTCGCCTTTTGCCCTTCGCCTTTCGCCTGCTTTTTTACAACATTTTAAACGCGCTACGGCCTGCGTAAACCGCCAAGTCACCTAATTCTTCTTCAATTTTCATCAGGCGGTTGTATTTAGCGACACGGTCAGAACGGCTCAAAGAACCGGTTTTGATTTGTCCGGTGCCCGTTGCAACGGCTAAATCGGCAATGGTGGTGTCTTCGGTTTCGCCTGAACGATGTGACACAACAGCGGTGTAACCTGCTGCATGCGCAGTATTAATCGCTTCCAATGTTTCGGTCAAAGTACCGATTTGGTTTACTTTAATCAGGATTGAGTTAGCAATGCCTTTCTCAATACCTTCTTTTAAAGTCGCTGGGTTAGTCACGAACAAGTCATCGCCGACCAATTGGATTTTGTTGCCCAATTTTTCGGTTTGATCTTTCCAGCCGGTCCAGTCGTTTTGATCCAGGCCGTCTTCGATAGAAATGATCGGGTATTTGTTGACCCATTCAACGAAGAAATCGTTCATTTCAACTGAGTTGAAGCTTCTGCCTTCTGCTGACAATTCATAACGGCCGTCTTTGTAGTATTCGGAGCTGGCAGCGTCCATACCCAGGAAAATATCGACACCGGCTTTGTAACCGGCTTTTTCGATCGCTTCCAGGATAACTTCAATCGCTTCTTCGTTAGAAGACAAATTCGGTGCGAAACCGCCTTCGTCACCGACTGTAGTTGCCAAACCTCTGCCTTTTAAAACTTTGCTCAGGTTATGGAAAACTTCCGCGCCGTAACGGATCGCTTCACGGAAAGTGGGCGCGCCGACAGGCAAAATCATGAATTCTTGCAAGTCAACGCTGTTGTCGGCATGTGAGCCGCCGTTGATGATGTTCATCATCGGTACCGGCATCACGAATTTGCCGCTGGTGTTCAAGTGACGGTATAAAGGTACGCCCGCTTCTTTAGCTGCCGCGTGAGCCGCTGCCATTGATACCGCTAAAATAGCATTAGCGCCTAAACGGCCTTTGTTTTCAGTGCCGTCCAGTGTAATCATTTTTTTGTCGATGCCGGTTTGGTCGCTTACTTCCATACCGACAATGGCATCACGGATTTCGGTATTAACATTATTAACCGCAGTCAATACGCCTTTACCCAAATAACGACTTTTGTCATTGTCACGCAATTCTATCGCTTCGCGCTCGCCGGTTGATGCGCCGGATGGCACCATCGCACTACCGATCACGCCGGACGCCAAAATTACGTCCGCTTCCAAAGTCGGGTTGCCGCGTGAATCTAAAATTTCTCTTGCACGAATATCTACTATTGCAGTCATTAATTTTCCTTATTTAGAGAGTTGTTTCGATCAGGCTGGTGGATTTAACTGCCTTGTCGATTGTTAATAAAATTTCCAGTAATTCTTTCATTCTGTGTAAAGGCCAGGAGTTAGGGCCGTCACTTTTTGCTTCCGCAGGATTCGGATGGGTTTCCATGAATAGTCCGGCAATGCCGACTGCGACGGCAGCTCTGGCTAATACCGGCACGAATTCGCGCTGTCCGCCTGATACCGTGCCTTGTCCGCCGGGCAATTGCACCGAGTGAGTCGCATCGAAAACTACGGGACAGCCGGTATCGCGCATGGCCGCCAATGAACGCATATCGGAAACCAAATTGTTGTAACCGAAAGATACGCCACGCTCGCAAACCATAATCTGTTGGTTGCCGGTGGCTTTGGCTTTGTTGGCGACATGCACCATGTCCCACGGCGCCAGAAACTGGCCTTTTTTGATATTCACAGGAATGCCGTGAGAGGCAACCTGCTGAATAAAATTGGTTTGCCGACACAAAAACGCAGGCGTTTGCATGACATCGACCACGGCTGCGACTTCGGCCAACGGTGTATCTTCGTGTACGTCGGTTAACACCGGCACGCCGATTTGTTGTTTGACCTTTTCCAATATCTTAAGCCCTTCTTCCACGCCGGGACCGCGATAGCTTTCATGCGATGAGCGGTTGGCTTTATCGAACGATGACTTGTAGATGAAAGGAATATTTAACGCTGTTGTTAATTCTTTTAACGCACCCGCAGTATCCAGCGCTAACTGCTCGCTTTCGATAACACAGGGGCCCGCTATCAAAAAAAGCGGCTGATCCAAGCCGGCTTCAAATCCACATAATTTCATTTTACTGCGCCTTTTTTATGTTCAACAGCTGCGACTACAAACCCTGAAAACAACGGATGGCCTTTTCTGGGTGTTGAGGTAAATTCCGGATGGAACTGGCAAGCCAGAAACCACGGATGATCGGATATTTCGACCACTTCGACCAAACGGCCGTCAATCGACTTGCCGGAAAAGCGCATACCGGCCTGTTCCAGTTTTTCCAGATACTGGTTGTTAAATTCGTAACGGTGACGATGCCGTTCGGCAATCACGTCTTTTTGATAAAGCTGGAAAGCCAGCGAATCGGATTGTAGTCGGCATTGCTGCCCGCCCAAACGCATGGAACCGCCTAAGTCGGAGTTTTCGTCGCGTATTTCCAATTGACCGCTTTCCGCCATCCATTCGGTAATCAAACCGATGACCGGATGCGGCGATTTGGGTAAAAATTCGGTGCTGTGTGCGCCTTCCAGGCCGGCTGCATCACGAGCGAATTCAATAACGGCAACCTGCATACCCAAGCAAATGCCCAGATAAGGAATCTTGTTTTCCCTAGCATACTTGACCGTGGCGATTTTGCCTTCGACACCGCGCTCGCCGAAGCCGCCCGGCACCAGAATCGCATCAACGCCTTTCAGCTTGGCAACGCCTTCATCCTCTATCGTTTCAGAATCGATATAGATGATGTTGACCTTGGTGCGGGTACGAATACCGGCATGAATCAAAGCCTCATTCAGCGATTTATAAGCATCGGAGTGATCGACGTACTTGCCGACGATAGCGATAGTGGTCTCATTGGCCGGTTGCTCCAGCGCTTCAACAACGGCTTTCCATTCGGACAAATCAGCCGGAGGCACGTCCAGCCTCAATTTATTAACGACAATATCGTCCAGGCCCTGATCACGCAGTAACAACGGAATCTGGTAAATCGAAGCGGCATCGACCGCTGAAATAACCGCTTTTTCTTCTACGTTAGTAAATAGCGCAATTTTACGACGCTCACTGACAGGTATTGCTTGTTCGGAGCGGCAAATCAAAATATCCGGCTGTATGCCGATACTGCGCAATTCTTTTACTGAATGTTGGGTCGGTTTGGTTTTTATTTCACCGGCTGAACGGATATAAGGTACCAGCGTCAAATGAATAAACAACGACCGATCTGAGCCCAATTCAAAACGCATCTGCCGGATAGCTTCCAGAAAAGGCAAGGATTCAATATCGCCTACCGTGCCGCCGACTTCAATCAACGCAACGTCGACGCCCTCGGCGCTCTCATACACTCGACGTTTAATTTCATCGGTAATATGCGGAATAACCTGAACCGTCGCGCCTAAATACTCGCCTTTACGCTCTTTGCGCAACACGCTTTCGTAGACTTGTCCTGTTGAGAAACTGTTCTTTTTGGTCATCGTGGTTTTAATAAACCGCTCGTAATGGCCTAAATCAAGATCGGTTTCGGTGCCGTCTTCAGTGACAAATACCTCACCATGCTGAAAAGGACTCATCGTGCCCGGATCGACATTGATGTAAGGATCGAGCTTGGTCATGGTGACCTTAAGACCGCGAGATTCAAGAATAGCGGCAAGAGAAGATGCAGCAATGCCTTTGCCAAGAGACGAAACAACGCCACCGGTAATGAAAATGTATTTTGTCATGTAGGATTTTTAGACTTCAGTGAAAACTGATGAAGTTAGGTAAAACTGGTGCATTTTAATCGACAATGCGCTTTTCGTCATTGTCTTTTAGGCTTAATTTTAACTTTGCAGGTAAAAACTGATACAAGCTTGTGCTTTTTCACTATAAAACGCCGCACTGATCCAAAGGTCACCGACGGCGGCAAGCTGCCCGTCCAGATAGATTAAAGGCACGACATCCCTTTCCCAAGGCGGAATACCGGCTTCCTGAAACAGGTTTTTCAACGAATGATGTCCGGCACGCCCCGGCAAGCGGATTTTCTCGCCGCCCTGGCGAAACCTCACCTCGACATCGGCAGCCTGCCACTGCTCATGGAGTATTCCCTTTGAAGACAATCTATAAGCCAATGTCTGATTATTGGTAATACTTATCAACGTTTGCCCCATCGGCCAAACACGGCTTTGCTGTGCTGATTGTATGGTTTGGTTTGAGTCAGGCCTTCCTGCCTGATGCCCTTCGGGTAAATGCTGATCAACCAAGCAGTACAGCTTATCCCGGTAACGGCGGATACTGTAGCCCTGCCCCGACAATACAGGATCACGATGCCCGGTTGCCGCAATCACTTCGCTAAATATCCGCTCGACCTTAGCTTGGCTTGGCATTTTAAGCCTTCTATACCGAAACCAATGCCTAATGATAAGTTGTTGCTGATGATGACTGTGATGCTCCAACAACCGGCTGATGCTCAATGTCTTATCTGCCGGATTAAAAACCGCATCGAACAACTCATCGGAGACCTCGTCAACCAGCACCTGCGCATCCGCACAATGTTTTGCCGAGCGCGATACGGTCTTATCGAGCGCAGGCCAACGCTGTTTCAATAATGGCACAACCGCATTGCGTAACAAATTGCGGTCGTAATCATTGCTTTTATTGCTAGGGTCTTCAACCCAGCTTAATTGATGAGCATGGGCGTAATCGCCAATCGCCTGCTTGGACGTATCCAACAAAGGCCTGAGCATAAGCCCTGGCCCGAATGCCTGACATTCCGGCATTCCGGAAAGACCGCGCAAGCCGCTGCCGCGAAACAGTTGCAGCAGCACCGTCTCCAGTTGGTCTTCTCTGTGTTGGGCAAGCAGCAACACATCACCAACATTCATTAACGATTTTAAAGCCGCGTACCGGGCATTTCTGGCGGCTTCTTCAGGACTTTCTCCGGGCGCCGCCTTGGCATTAACCCGTAATGCTAAAAACTCAAGCTCCAGATCTTTAGCCGTTTTTTCACAATGCCTAGCCCAAGCATCAGCCTCGGACTGCAAACCATGATGTATGTAAACAGCGGTAATTCTGCTTTTGATTTGAGTTATTGATGCGCAACAATGCAGCAAAACATGGGAATCCACACCACCGCTGTAGCCGATATAAAACCGTTGCCGCTGGTCACCGATATCCAGCTTGAGGATACTGTCCACGCAGGAGCGCAACGCATGCGCCCCTTTATCATTTGTGCGGATGCGATCCGTCCCTATGGTGCGTGAACGTTTCACCTTGAAGCGGCGATTTACTTTCCGCTTTCTTCAAAAACGCCAAAATCCATAATCCGTTGGTAGCGTCTTTCCATTAAAATATCGATTGGTTGCCGCTTTAATTCGCTCATATGACGAACCAGCGCATCCTTTAAGTTCATGGCAGTCACTTTAAAATCCCTATGCCCACCACCTAAAGGCTCCCGGACGACCTCATCCAGAAAACCCTGTTCACGGATACGATCCGAAGTAATGCCCATCGCCTCAGCTGCCATTTGTGTTTTATCCGGGCTTTTCCACAAAATAGATGCGCAACCTTCCGGAGAAATAACGGAATAAGTGCTGTATTCCAGCATGATTAAACGGTCGCCGACGCCGATAGCCAACGCACCACCGGAACCGCCTTCCCCGATGATGGTGCAGATGATCGGCGTTCTCAGCCGGGCCATTTCAAACAAGTTTTTAGCGATAGCTTCGCTTTGACCGCGTTCTTCCGCACCAATGCCCGGATAAGCCCCCGGCGTGTCGATCAGACAGATAACAGGCATTTTGAAGCGCTCCGCCATTTTCATCATGCGCAAAGCTTTGCGGTAACCTTCCGGACGCGGCATGCCAAAGTTTCGATATATCTTTTCCTTGGTATCGCGTCCTTTTTGATGACCAATCACCATAACCGGCTGACCATCAAGACGCGCCAGGCCGCAAATAATTGCAGGATCGTCTGCATAAGCCCGGTCGCCATGCAACTCGTGGAAATCGGTAAAAATATGCTCCACATAATCCAGCGTATAAGGACGCCCCGGATGACGGGATAACTGGGAAATCTGCCAATCGGATAAATTGGTGAAAATCGACTCGGTCAGCGCCTGGCTTCGTTCCTCGAGCTGTTTAAGCGCATCGGAAATATTAATATTATTGTCAAACTGCACATTGCGGAGTTCTTCAATTTTCGCTTCTAATTCAGCGATGGGTTGTTCGAAATCGAGAAATTTTAGGTCCATGTAGACTTGATCTGAAGAGTTGTTACAGTAACGGGAGATTTTATCGAAATTCGGAAATTTATTCTAAATAAATTCCGGACTCCAATTGACCTAAAAACCGCAGATTATCCACGAAAGACACGAAAAACACGAAAGACATCAAATAAATCAGCATGTTGTGTTTAACCAACTATTCCCTCGCTCCCTTTTCATGCCCGTTGCATTCACTGCTATTAAGCACGATTAAGATGAACTGAGTACAATTGCACCCAGATGCCCCCACTAACAGACAGGATAAAAATGACTGAAAACCTACCAGCAACAAACAAAGTTACCTACTGGCAACCGTCGGCAGGCGAAACAATCACAGGCGTAATTCAAGGCAGCGGCACTTTTAAAGATTTACTCTATGACGAACAGAAAACCATGCTTTTGCAAGATAATAACGGCTCGGTTATGAGTATTGCCCTAAACCGTTATTTGATACACAGCTTGAAACAAAATAACGCCGCGCCGGGGGATTTAGTGACAATCACTTTTCACGGCAAAGAGCAGAAAAACAACGGACGTTCTTTCAATCGGTACACTTTGCTAATTGATAAGATTATTGGCTCAGCATAAAAACAAAAAAGGGACAAGAGCGGTTTCACTTCGCGCTCAAACGGGTCGAGGAGCAAGCCATTAATCATCGCCAAACGCCAACATCTGGTGTTTACAGGAAACACCAGTTCTCGCGGTCGCTCAGGCCGGCTTATTTTGGCCTACAGGGCTGCGCAACCGACCAAGCTAATACTGCCCCATATTTTCAACCCGAAACACCTGATCTTGTTCGATTTTCCGCGTTGACTCGATATAACGCATAATCCAAAACCGCCCATCATCTTGCGCCGTCAGCATTAATGGCTTGCCATAATGTTTATGTTCAGCATCAATTTTTTCCAGAGTATCTTCGTAATTAACGATGTGGCCTCCCTTAATCTCCACCAGCAACACACCATCGCCATAATGTCGGCCATTCAAGCCCACGATAAAATCAGGAAAATAACGACCGCCTCCGGGCAAAACAATACCCACCGACCAAGGTTTACGAGGTTCATTGCGATGCCACCAAGCCAACAAACCGCCAGTGTCCGCATCCAGCATCTGGGCAAAGCGGCGTTCGGTATCGTTAAGGTCTTGCGGTATTACGCCATAGACATTAAGCCGGGAACGGGCGATGCAATCCGGCGCTTCGATAAATCGCGGCAGCATCTCAGCATCAAAAACTTCTTTGAAGCGAGCGGCACAAGCCCTGGAAGCATCGCGTACCAGATGCGGAAAGGTCGCCAAAATCAAATTCAGAGCTCGCGCCAGCTCCTGCTCGCTTAAACCCATCCCCTGATGCTCGTTATATTCGGATTGCAAACGCGCTAACAATAGCGGATGCAGGTCGCGAGGATCGATAAACTCCGCATCGAACAAGACTTTTTGCGCGCGCCGGGCAATATCCGTATTCGACAGCCGGGCTTGAATGCTATCAACTGTTTCATCCGACTTACCGAAAATATCATCGATGGTCTTGCGGGTGATTTTCAAATTTTTCCGTAAACCGGCATTCAAAACCTGAGCATTTAAATCAATGCGCTTGCTGATACATTGCACCAGATCATCGGTACTGAGCGGCAAACGTTCTGTTTTAAATCGATTGGGCAAACCCTCGCGTAATGCAAACCGGCTGTTCCCGGCTAATGCAGGACGATAAGGCGCGACAGTTCCTAAGTCCTTAATCTGTGGTGTTTGCGGCATTAACCAATCGTCAAGAACAGACAGGGTTGAACCCAATACATAGGAAGTTTGCGGCTGGATAGCCGCACTTTCTAGTTCTGCCGGTCGCCAAGCCGGTGCAACATAAGGTTGCGGCAACATAGACGTTTGCCCGTTGGCGGCGATCTGCACCTCTGTTTGTCCACCTAATTTCACGACCATCGTATAAGGCGTAATTTCAGACATCTGTGTGGCAATTGCATTGATTTTTGCCCCAGCGCCAACCAACCCGCCCTGACTTTCCGCATCGGCCAGAAATACATAGCCAAAACGCAATACCTCCGGCAAAGTTTTACTGATCGCCATTGCCTGCAAATGTGGATGCACTCTCAAAATACGCCCGACAACCTGAATGCCAAAATCAGTGCTTTTGGTGCCTCGTAACGATACCAGTGTAAAGGCACGCGGCGCATCGAAACCCAAGGCGACCGCCACCTTAAAAATCAAAACCTCCTTGCTTTCATCCCGCGCCACGGCCAGCAAATCGTCGTTCGGATCGTCGGCGGTGTACCAGGCGATCGCTTCTTCCGGTACGCCCGAGTTCATTAAGTGTTGCTTGGCTTCCACAATCGCAGTTTCGCCCGCTTTACCGGTATTACCGACTTGCACCAACATTAATGGCGTTAATCGAATCTTGGCTTCGGCCAGCTGTGCTTTAATCGCCTGATGAGTGCGCCAGCCGTCTTCCAGCGCTGTTGCCGATAAATCGACCAGCTCTTTTTGATCTTCCGGCACCAGATAGGCAATCGACTTGACAGCCTCTTTAATCAGACCGGCATCAACCGCGTTTTGACGCGAAACCTGAATACGATGAATCACCGCCAGCCCCGCGGCCTTTTTAAACTTTTCGACATCGGCATCATCCGGCGTCGCGGTAATCAGCAAAGTAAATTCAGGGCGCATGACTTGCCGATAAAAGTTCACCGTTTCCGTAGCTTTGGTAAAGCTATGGTGCGCCTCATCCACCACCACGCCAATCCGAAACCCGGAGTCGCGCAATTCCGGGATAAACTCGTCCAGCGACAACGACAAATCGCCGCTGCTGCGCAATTTGCGGGTTTCGGCATTGCGGGCGGCAACCGACGCCCAAGTGGTAACAAATACATCGCCGCCGGCAGCACTGTATGTTTTACGATCACAGGCTAAATCCCGAATTTTCAAACCGTTAAAATCCCGCTTTAGCGCACTTTTAGCCTGCTCCACTAAACCGGCAAACGGCGTAAACCAGAACCAAACAATCTTGGCATTATGTCGATGATCGGGACGGGCAAAACTTTCGGCAATCAACCCGGCCATTAAAGTTTTACCGGCGCCGGTCGGGGCTTCCAGCAACACACAACCGTTATAAGCGCTGATAGCGCACTGGTCTTCGACAGCGTCAACCTGCTGCAATTGGCTTTCCGCATAGCGGAAAATTTCCAGCGCGTTGTTAACCGCGTCATTCTGATAAGCTTTCGGCGCAACACTCATGACTTACTCCCTGCACCGAAACGATCCACCAAGAACTGCGGAATTGGTAGAAAACTCAAGCGGTCATCCTCAAAATGTTGCCGCAACAATCCCGGCTGCCAGCTATAGACAGCCAGAGTTGAAGCTGTCTCGCGCACCGTATCTAAGGCATCTAACACCGCTTCGTTGACTTTGGGAAGATACAGCACCGTGCTGTTTTCGAGCACCGCTTGCTGAACCAGCGCATCGGCCGCAAACGGCGACAGGCTTTCGGCATGGATCAACTGCAACGCGGTCCAGATAGCTTCATGCTGAATGCTGCTGAACAAGGTTTCGGCGGGTAAGCGATGAGTGCGCAGATAGGCAAAATCACCGCCCAACCCGGCAACGGCTTCGCCTTTTTTGTTGGTGTAGCCCTGCATCACACGCCTTACCCGTTCGGCACAGACATCGCGGCACAGGTTTTTGTCCGGCTCGCTATCGGTGGCTTCGGTGCTGGACACCAGAATGAAACGGCGATTACCGCCGTCTTCGGCGTTGAGTTTCATCACGGCATGAGCGGTGGTGCCGCTACCGGCGAAGAAATCCAGAACCAGATCACCAGGATTGGTATTTTGATCAATAAGTTGTTGAATAAGCCCTGTAGGCTTTGGAAACGAAAATCCATTATTCATATCCAAATCTTTTAATTCCTTTGTTCCTTCCGATGTCATAGCGGCATTCAAAATTGTCGAAAAACCTTTCCGTTGCGTAGACAACTCATTAATAAACTTTTTTAATCGAGGCCGTCCTGATTTAAGCACCGGCCAAAGAATTCTATTTTCCTCGATAAGACGACGCATAGTTTTTGGTTCGTAGCGCCACCCTTTATCAGGGCATGAATAAACGATTCCGGTCTCTGGATTTAATAATTCGTAATGAAGATTGGGACGCTGCTCCTTTGTGGCCAAGCCAGTCATATCAGCACTACGCCACGAACCGCGCGGATCGCTGTCTGGATTAGAAAACTTATTTTCATCTATCGGTGCGCCTTTTATTTTTCTCCCGAAAGATAAAACATATTCATGATCTATTGAGGCTCCAGTAAGGTTGCGACTGTCCGCGCTATGACGTGTTTTCCAAATGAACGTTCCTATACGATTTTGCTCACCAAAAACGCTATCCATAAGGAGCGCGAGATGAAAAATTTCATCTTCTCCTATGGATACAAAAATCACCCCATCCTCAGCCAACAATGCCCGCGCCAATTGCAAGCGCCGGTACATAAACTCCAGCCACTTGGAATGCCGGTAAGCATCTTCCTTATCGATAAAACGGTCGTTGTAGATAAAATCGCGGTTGCCGGTGTTATACGGCGGATCGATATAAATGCACTTGACCTTACCGGCATGAGTCATGCGCAGATAGCGCAAAGCGTCGAAATTATCGCCTTCAATAATCAGGTTGCGGTAGGGAGCATTGCCGCAAGACAGCGCCGGGTCATGATCCAGCATGACGAAATCGTCATTGACCGCCTTTTCATGCTCAATCTCTTTGCGCTCCCAAACCAAGCCAAATCGTGGCCGCCGGTCGCGCAGGCGCAATTCGCGAATCAATTCTTCGCGGCTGTAGTCGTTGTAGTTGTCGGCCATGTTTAATTTTTATAATGTTAAAGCGTAAAAACGCTGAATTTTAGCGATGTATGCGGCAATCACTGCAAGCCATCGAATATCTTTTCACAAGTACCTGATCCTTTATGCCAACTGCAAATGGCCGTAGGCTGGGTAGAGCAACGCGAAACCCAGCTTTCAATGCGGCCAATGCTGGGTTTCATTACATTCAACCCAGCTTATGACTTCTTTCGATTAATGCAGAGGTACGGCTCCTGATCTGCATAACTCATACGAGGCTTAATTTCCCATAAAAGAAGGTCTATTCCTACAGCCAGCTCTCATATTTAAGCAATGGCACACGATCAAAATGCCGTATGTTATTGGTAATTAAGGTCAAGTTATTTGCAATTGCAATAGATGCGATTTCAAGATCAGCTAAATCGAGTGGTGTGCCGCGTTTCTCAAGTTCTGCGCGAATTCGGCCACAAACATAAGCGGCTTTTGCATCAAAGCCGACTATATTTACCGCCGGCAATAAAATGGTTTCCAGGTTGTTTAAGTGATATTCAGGACGTTGGCTTTTTTCTGCGCCATAAACAATCTCGGAAATAGTGATCGTAGAGATATACTGCTGGTTTTTCGATACGTGTTCTAACTTGGCTAACAGGTTTTGTGAGGGTCGTGGCTTTACAATATTGGTAATCGTATCCGTATCAAAGAGAAACATCGCGTCCTTTTCCACCATTAGCACGCAAAGTTTCTATATCTCCCATCGCATCCGTGACTTCATCAAAACCTTGCCATTTTCCTGCGATTGCAGCTAAGCCTTGTTTTTCTTCGTATTGTTCCAAAATATTAAGGTCATCAAGACTAACCAATGCTGCAACAGGCTTATCGCGCCTGGTTATAATAAATCTCTCATGAGAATACTGGTTCTTGGCTATTAGTTCTGAAATATGTGATTTGGCTTCTGCTACGGATACTAGTGTAGTTGTCATATGTTATTCCTCGTAATTACCTTTTGGTCATTATGACTTGTCTATGAACGTTTTTCAATGAAGTGACGTAAGCCAATGAACCTTAACTATTTTCCAGCTGCCGAATAGTCATTCACTTAAATTGCGCCCTTATCCAACTCTTTCAAGTGCTTTAACTTTTCCTTAATCTTGATTTCCAGCCCTCTATCCACCGGTTGGTAATATTGCCTGCCCGCCAACTCATCAGGAAAATAATTCTCCCCGGCCGCATAAGCTTCCGGCTCGTTATGGGCATAGCGGTATTCTTTACCGTAATCCAGCGATTTCATCAGCTTGGTCGGCGCATTTCTTAAATGCACTGGCACTCCTAAGCTGCCGCTTTGCCTGGCGTCGGCCATAGCCTGGTTGTACGCCATGTAAACTGCGTTGCTTTTTGGCGCACAGGCCAGATAAACGACGGCTTGCGCCAAGGCCAGCTCGCCTTCGGGGCTGCCTAGGCGCTCTTGGGCTTCCCAGGCGTTGATGCAAATCTGCAAAGCTCTTGGATCGGCGTTGCCTATGTCTTCGGACGCGATTCTGACGATGCGGCGGGCCAGATAGGATAAATCGCAGCCGCCGTCCATCATCCGGCACAGCCAATACAGCGAAGCATCTGGGGAACTACCGCGTACGGATTTATGCAAGGCCGAAATCTGGTTGTAGAATTCTTCGCCTTGGTTGTCGAAGCGACGTACGCCGCCGGACAGAACTTCTTTGGCAATGGCTTCATTAATCACTTGCCCGCTTTTGGCGGCGGCCAATTCTACGGCAATTTCCAGCAGGTTGAGCAGTCTTCTGGCATCGCCGTCGGCTGCTTGGGCGAACTGCTGTTTTATGTCATCGGCCATTTCGATAGCCAAATTACCCAAGCCTCGTGCCTTGTCGGTCAGGGCTTTATCGATCACTACCAATAAATCATTGGGCGTTAAGGCATTCAGCACATAAACCCGAGCCCTCGACAATAACGCGTTGTTCAGCGCAAAAGACGGATTTTCAGTGGTCGCGCCGACAAAGTAAACCGTGCCGTCTTCAACATGCGGCAGGAAGGCATCCTGTTGAGACTTGTTAAAACGATGCACCTCATCGACAAATAAAATCGTGCGCCGATGCTTTTCCAGTTGGATTTTTTTGGCCTCGGCGACTGCCGCTCTGATTTCCTTAACACCGGATAACACCGCTGAAATCGGCATAAATTCGGCATCGGAATGTTGGGCGATGAGCCGCGCCAGTGTGGTTTTGCCGGTGCCCGGAGGTCCCCAGAAAATCATCGAGTGCAAGCGCCCCGAAGCAATTGCTTCATATAACGGCTTGCCGGGTTTCAGGATATGTTGTTGACCGACATAATCGGCCAACTCTGTCGGCCGCATCCGGTCGGCCAAGGGTGTGGTTAAATCATCGAAAAGCATAAGAGCAGGCTAAAGGCAAAAGACGAAAGGCTAACGGTACATACAGCTTGCGCCTTTTACCCTTCGCCCTTTGCCTAAATTCAATCGGAAAAAACATCCACACCTTTTGGTGCTTTAAACTCGAACAAAGTTTGTTTTAGCGGCGGATTTAACACGACATTGGAAAAATAAATACGCGTGAGCTGGCCGAAATTATCGCTCAATTCCATGCCGCCCAGTGAGTCGTTATTCAAACCGATTAGGACGTATTTAAAACTGCTTTCTTGATTCTTGGGCAGTAATTTTATCCACATCAAATCACCATCGACACCCTGCTGTTCCATCGTAAAATTGTCATCCAGCGATATCTCTCCGCTTAACAGCAATGCCGGCGTTGAACCTACGGATTCATCGAGCTTTTTGACGGTAACCTGTTCCAGATCGGCATCATAAAACCAGACTTTCCCCGACGTTGAGATAATCTGCTGTTGAAAAGGCTTTAAATAATCCCAACGGAATTTTCCCGGACGTTGCAGATAAAAAACGCCATAACTGGTTTGGGTGGGATTGCCCGCCTCATTAATCAAAACTTGTTTAAAGTCAGCGGTCAGCGATGCTGTATTCTTCAAAAACGCTTTCAGCTGCTTAACGGGCTTATCTTCCGCATAGCCTGAAATATTAAAAAGCAGCATTGCGATCAATCCTGCGAAGACTGTGATTTTTTTCATAAATACCTTTTAGTTATTCGGTAATAATTCGTTAACCAGCGTTTCTAGTTGGTTAACGGGGGAATCAACACATGGTGAATATTCTTCAGGCGCAGAACCGACGATAAAGGGATACTGCTTAGCGCCCACACAATTTTCATTCGCCAACAGGCCATTGACCGGATCGACCCAGGCCGTCTTGATATTGTCGGGAGGAATCAATGTCACCGGCTGGGTTGAAATTTGCCTCATGAGCGAGGTCCAGACCTGCAAGGCACCGGTTGCTCCTGTCAACCCGGCCGGCTTGTTATCGTCCCGGCCAATCCAGACCACGGATAAATAGTCTCCGGTGTAGCCGGCAAACCAGCTGTCTTTTGAATCATTGGTCGTGCCGGTTTTGCCGATCAGACCATAATCTGCCGGAAAAGCTGAATAGGCCGAGCGCCCGGTACCTTCATGCATCACTTCCTGCAAGATAGTGTTGACGATATAGGTGACGGACGGATCAAGCACTTGCCTGACCGTAAATGGGTAACTTTGCAGGCGCGTACCGTCCGCGGCGACTACCGCCCTGATGCCTTTTAACGGCGTTGAAAAACCATCACCAGCCAATGTTTGGTATATCTGGGTCACTTCCATCGGTGTTAATTGCGCCGCCCCTAACAGGAACGATGGAAACAGGTCAACCGACCGGTTGATACCCATGCTTCTTAATGTTTTGGCGACCCGAGCCACCCCAATATCCATCCCTATCCGAACGGTAGCCAAGTTATAAGAATGTGCCAATGCGGTATGAAGACCTACTGTGCCATGTTCTTGATGATCATAGTTTTTAGGGCTCCAGTCGTTGCCTCCCGCTCCCTTTACCAAAATGGCCGTATCGTCGACCGGCGTAGTAATGGTGTATTTGTCGGAGTATTCCAGCGCCGTCAAATACACAACCGGTTTGATTAATGAACCGATCGGCCTGACTGCATCCAGAGCACGATTAAATCCCGCATCGGCTTGATCGCGACCGCTCATCAGCGCGGCAATTTCCCCGCTGTCCCGGCGCGTTACTACGGCGGCGGCTTCAAGGTCATTTGCCTTAGGCAGTTTTTCCAGTTGCCCCAGCTTCTTGACCATCGACTCCTCCAACGCATCCTGAACCCGCGTATCCAGCGTGGTAAAAATCTTCAAGCCCTCGGACGTTAAATCTTCTTCTTTATATTCCTGTCTTAATTGCCGCTTGACCAGATCGAGAAAGCCGGGATAGCGATTAGTCGAGCGATGGGCGTTGGCGACCACATTGATAGGCTTGGCCGCTGCCAAAGTTGCCTGATCTTTGGTGATATAACCTTCCGCTTCCATTTCTTCCAGCACCAGATTGCGCCGTTGCAGTGAACGATCAGGATAACGTCTTGGATCATATTCAGACGGTCCGCGAACCAGCGCAATCAATGACGCTATATGCTCCAATGGCAGGTCCTTTAAAGAACTGCCGAAATAAAACTCGCTGGCCAAGCCAAAGCCATGCACTGCGCTGGCGCCATCCTGACCCAAATAGATTTCATTTAGATAGGCTTCCAGAATCTCGTCTTTGCTGTAGCGATATTCCAGAATCAACGCCATCAAGGCTTCTTTGACTTTACGTCTCAAACTGCGTTCTGACGTCAAATAAAAGTTTTTAACCAGCTGCTGGGTAATCGTGCTGCCTCCTTGCACCATATGGCCTGCAGCCACATTCATCCACATCGCCCTGGCAATGCCTTTAAACGAAATGCCGATATGTTGATAAAAATCCCGGTCTTCAGAAGCCAGCAAACCCTTAATCAGTGCATCCGGCGCTTCTTCCAGTTTAATTAAAATCCGGTCTTCTTTTATCCTGGGGTATAAGCTGCCGATTTGCACGGGATCCAGTCGGACAATGGCAAGGTCCTTGGTTTGCGAAGCATCCACGATGCTGGCAATACTTGAGGGAGTAAAATTCACCCGAATAACGCTGCTGGGTTGAGCCTGGTCCCAGAAGGTAAACGCCCGGGTTTTCACGCTGACTTGCGAACCGTTTCTAAAATAGGTGCCTTCCGAAGACAAATGCGTATCCAGCCTATAATGCAGCGTTTGCAATAACTCTTCAAACTTTGCGGCAGTCAGGTTATATCCCGTATAAAGTTCTACCGGACTGGCATAAACCCGTGCAGGAATGGCCCAGCGCTTACCCTCGAATTGAGTGCGTACGTTGTAATCCAGGTAACCTAGATAACTCAGTAGTACAAACGCAAATCCGACCATAGAAATCAGTACTGAATTTCTAAACCAATGAGAAGTTGATTTAGTTGCCTTTTTTTTATTGTCGTATCTACCCGATCCGCGTTTTTTTGTTTTTTCTGCCATAACCTCTTACAACATCAGCTTAAATTAACATTAACCATTATACATAATTATAGGGCCGCCCGAACCAGCGAGCATTTGCTGCCGACACAAATGAAGCACTATACAGTCAGCACGATCTTTCCGATGCTATGTCCGGCTTCTATCAGTTGATGCGCCCTGGCTGCCTCTGTCAACGGCAATTGTGTGCTGATGTGGGTTTTCAAAAGACCTTTATCAACCCACTCAGCGCATTGTTTTAAAATTTCAACGTGTTTATCCCTTTCTTCGGGCAAATCCCTCAGCATCGGCGTTAACATCAGTTCAAAACCGATCAATAAATTTCGCATTCGAGCCTCAGCCAGATTCAGTTCGCCCGGATCGAGCAAGGTCACCAGGCGACCAAAGTGCGCTGTCGCCGGGATACTTTCTTTAAAAACCTCGGCACCGACGGTATCAAAAACCAGGTCCGCGCCTTTTCCGCCGGTCAGTTTATTGACGGCATCGACGAAACCGCCTTGCGTATAAAGAATCGCTTCATCAGCCCCAATCGCTTTAACAAACTCCGCCTTCTGTTCGGAACTCACGGTTGTGATCACTCGGGCGCCTTTTAATTTGGCCAACTGTATCGCAACATGCCCTACGCCTCCCGCTCCGGCATGGATCAGCACGGCTTGCCCGGATTGTAAGCCACCGCGATCAAAAAGAGCACCCCATGCGGTAATCAGCACCAGCGGCATAGCGGCGGCCTCGATAAATGAGCTGGTTTGCGGCATTAGACTAGCCCAGCGCTGGTCTATCACCGTATATTCAGCATAATTGCCCTGCTCTCGCCCCAGCCCGCCATGACAAAACCAGACTTTATCGCCCGGTTTGAATCGACTGACCCCGCTTCCTATTTCGACAACTTCTCCTGCACCGTCACAACCCAATACCGCAGGCAAAGAGTTATCAAAAAGCAGACCGTTACGCCTGATTTTGGTATCGACAGGATTGACGCCTGCGGCTTTAAGCCTGACTTTGATCTGCGTTGCCGTGGAAACTTTCGGCTCTTCAATATCATGTAATTCCAAGACGTCGGGGCCACCGACGGCCGTCATTATTATCGCTTTCATAATTCTTAGCCTTTTTTGAAAATAGAAATGTACAGGTTTATGTCTTAATGAGTGATGAACCACTAAGAATCTTAATCACCCAGCCATTGCCGGCGGTAATCGTGATAATCGTAATGCTTCACTTTTTTTACCCGTAGTGGATCGCTCAGGTAGATATCCGGCAAATTGTAGCCGTTAAACCGGTTCGCCTTAATCAGGGTGTAAGCGCCCACATTCTTGAAAACCACTTTATCCCCTACCTGCAAAGGTTCGTTAAAACGGTATCTACCAAACACATCACCGGCCAAGCAGGTACAGCCCGCCAAAATAGCAGTGTATGGCCCCTCGGGATCATGCTCGTGCAGTTCAGGCTGACGCTGATATTCAAACACTTCAGGGTTATGGTTAACCGAGGTATCCAGTACAGCAATGGTTTCGCCGTCACTGACAAAACAATCAAGCACCGTCGCGACTAAATACCCGGCTTGCCCTACGACCGCCTTGCCGGGCTCAATATAAACCTCAAGACCATAATCATGTTTCAGCTTCTTGATAAGATCTATAAATGGGCGATGGTCTTCAATTTGACCAAATAGATAGCCGCCACCGATATTCAGCCATTCAAGCTCGGCCAGTCCAACTCCCAACAGTTGCTGAAGCTTATCGACGGTTCTAAGTAACGGGGCAAAATCGGTTGCCGAAAAAACGTTATGAACATGCAAGCCCTCAATTTGATCCAGACAAACAGACTTAATCATTTCCTCAATATCCACACCCAACTTTGAATGCCGCCGGCAGGGGTTAAACCGATCGTCATTCAGAAAGGACAGCTTAGGGTTGATTCTTAAACCAATTGATGTCTGTGCCTGCGCTACTTCCGAATACTGCCGATACTGAGTCAAGGAATTAAAACTGATGTGCGAACACAGCAAGCTTAATTCATCCAGTTCATCGGGCCTTATGCCGGGTGTGGACAAATGAATGCTTCCCTCTCCTTCCAGAATTTCATTGGCCAGCCGTGCTTCGAATAAGGAGCTAACCGAAAAACCATCGACAAACGGTTTTGCCATGGCCATGACTGCGGAAAAAGGCAATGACTTAATTGAATATAAAACCTTGCAGTCGCATTGCGACCTCAGCTCGGCAAGAATTTCCAGCTGTTTGGTGATTTCCGCCTCATCCAAAACAAAAGCAGGCGAGGAATAAACACTGTCTTTCAATACGAGAAAATCCATCAGCTAGAAAACCTCCGCCTTTTACCGGCATAAATGCTTTTTTCTGTTATTACGTAATCCATGACCACATCATGAAAATCCATAACAACTTGTTCAACCAACTGTGACTCAAAACAAACGCCTATCAGTGCGGCATCGGCTCGGGTATTTTTAAATAAGCGGTCATAATAGCCGGCACCGTTACCCAAGCGCCCGCCATTTCTGTCAAACGCCACGCCCGGCACTATGATGCAATCAATCTGTTCAGGGGCGATTTCTTTCCCCAACTCGCCCCAGCGTTGGCTGGGCGGCTCCAAAATCCCCCACATTCCGGGCACCAGCTCGGCAAAGTCTTCCAGCCGCCATAAACCCAGTTTGTTATGCCCCTGATCATCTTTGGTGCAGTAAGGAATGACGATACGTTTATCGGTTGCCAGTTCGTTTAGCAGCGCTGATTGAGTTCTTACTTCTGAGCGACAGTGGATATACCACATCGCGGTTTGTGCTTGCCGGTAAATCGGTTGCGCTATAAATTGATCGCAAATGATTCGGCTCAAGGCATCTTTATCGATTTGCCGGTTACGTGCATCATAAACTTTAAGCCGTTGCTGGTTTTTCAGATCATTCACGTGCTTATTTCTCAATAAATCCATTAGTATGCATTGCTCAACCCCGAAACGTAATATCATTCCGATAATACACAAATTGCTCCATGCTTTAAAAGCAAATAGGCAAGGACATTTTTATTCTGCGGTATTTTCTTTTATACTTGCCGGATAAATACATAAAGGAGATACCATGGAAAAGCCGTTTATTTTACACATGCTAACCACAGCTAAGAACCTTAGCCCGTTTGATGTCAATATGGCATTGGATGCGGGCTGGGTCTCCGCAGTGCCTTATATCAATGTCGAACCCAGCGAAGTTCAAGGCTTGGTGCAGGATGCAATTTTTTCCCGTAGCGCCAAAAACTTGAAACGCACCGGGATTTTCATCGGCGGACGCGATACAAAACAGGCCATGGATATGTTGAATACTGCCAAGCGTTCAATGTTCTCTCCTTTTCAGGTTTCCGTTTTCGCTGACCCAAGCGGCGCATTTACCACCGCAGCGGGCATGGTGGCAGCTGCCGAACGTGAATTAATAACCAAATTCGACACCACTCTGGAAGGAAAAAATATTCTGGTACTGGGAGGAACCGGTCCTGTTGGTCAAGTAGCCGCAGTGATTGCCGCTCAAAGCGGTGCCAACGTTAAACTGATCGGTCGCCAATTGGATAAAGCTCAAGCCATTGCTGACATGTGCAACAATGAATTCGGCGACGGCAAAATTAAAATTGTAGCCGGCGCGGATGCAGATAAGGCGGAATACATCAAAACAGCTGACGTTGTTTTTGCAACCGGCGCTGCGGGTATTGAATTATTGAGCGCTGAACTTGTCGCTTCGGCACCTCAACTTAAAGTTGCTGCCGATGTCAATGCCGTACCGCCATCAGGTATCGCAGGTGTTGATGCATTCCATAACGGAACGCCTATTCAAGGTTCAAACAGCGGCGCTGTCGGCTTGGGCGCCATGGCAATCGGCAACATTAAATACCAGACGCAAATCATGTTGCTGCAAAAGATGCTCAATTCCGATAAACCTGTTTATCTGCATTTTGAGCATGCCTTTGAAACCGCAAGAGAATATATTAAATCAAACTCTTGAGTCTAAATTCTGGATTAACCTGTACAATAACAAGGAGCCCTAATGGCGAAACGTAGCATTCTTCATATGCTTGACCCCATGCCGAACAATAGTCCATTCGACATCAACATGGCACTGGATGCGGGGTTTGATGTACTTATTCCGTATAACAACGTCAAGCTGGATAGCGTCTATGGACTGACTCAAGATGCTACTTTTTCTCGCAGTCCGTCAGGCGTCAAGCGCACCGGCATCTTTATTGGCGGCCGTGATTTAGGCTTAGCCATGGACATGCTGAACACCAGCAAACAAGCCATGGTTCCGCCTTTTGAAGTCTCGGTTTTTGCCGATCCCAGCGGCGCTTTCACCACGGCTGCGGCGTTAGTTACTTGTGCGGAGAAAGAGCTAAAAGCAAAGCACCACAAAGAACTGAAAGATTGTTCAGTTGTGATTTTTGGCGGCACTGGCCCGGTAGGCATAGCCACAGGCATTATTGCTTCCTTAGCCGGCGCCGATGTGACATTAACCGATCACCTGTCGATTGATACGGCCTTGGATGTCGCCAAAGCTTACAATCGCCGCTTTAATTGCAACCTTAAAGGAGCTTTAGCCAATTCCGAAGCAGATAAGAGTCGGCTAGTCGCCAATGTTGATATTATCTTTTGCACCGCAAAGGCGGGCATTCAGGTTTTAAGTGCCGGAGTACTCAAAGAGGCAACTCAACTTAAAGTAGCTGCCGATGTAAATGCTGTACCACCTGTTGGTATTGAGGGCATTAAAAACGATGATTGCGGTGCTCCACTCCTTCACGCAATTAACGCCCAAGGTGCAGTAGGTATTGGAGCTTTAGCTATTGGAAATGTTAAGTTTCAATTGCAACATGAATTGCTGGAATCCATGTTAGGGACTGAACAACCGCTGCTCATTGACTTTAGATATGCATTTAACAAAGCTAGAGAAATGCAGTTCGATCCTGCGTAAATCAAAATAACGAACTGGGAAATCCAGCTTTGTTCATGACATCAGGTTTCCGCAATTTTTTGTGGAAATCTGAACTGCTCGTTTCTGCTAAATCAAAGCATTGTCGATATATCCGAATTTAATCGCCAGGCGGATTAATTCAACATCATTTTTTATATGCAGCTTGTTATATAGCCGGTAACGATAAGTATTTACCGTCTTATCACTCAAGACCAACATATCTGACATCTCTTTAATGGTCTTGCCCTGAAGAATTAAAGTGACAACTTCCGCTTCCCTATGAGAAAGCAGTGTAAACGGCGAATCGTTGCTTCCCGGTAAACCTTGGAAAGCGAGATTATTAGCGACTTCGGAACACAAGTAACGCTTACCCTCCATTACTTTCCGAATTGCATGGACCATCTCATCTACTGGTGATCCTTTAGAAATAAAACCCAACACGCCCAGCTTGAGCAATTGATAGGGAATAGGGCCGTCATTGTGAACGGATACAGCAATAATCTTTACTTCAGCATCCTGTTGCAGAATTCTGCGACAGGCTTCTACGCCACCAATCCCAGGCATGTTAATGTCCATCAATACAACATCCGGCGACAGGGAGACAACCACATCAACAGCCTCTTCACCCGATTTAGCGACACCGACAACTGTAATATCTTCAGCATCATTCAATAATGATTCAATCCCGGTTCGAACAAGCTCATGATCATCAACAAGCAGAACACTAATCATAACTTCTATCCCTTTATCAGTTAATTATAAAACGCCAACTGCAAAAAAACTTTCACATTTATATTTTTAATAAACTACTAATATACATTATATCCGTATTTATACGTAAGTAGATTTACCATTATTAATGTAATATGATTTTAATACACAACAATTCGCTACAGCTTACATAATCAACATATTCAGTATTATTACGAAATGAAATCCAGCAAATCATTAATAAGGACACTTCCTAAAAGAATTAATTCTTCAACAGCCGTAGGCCTTCTACTTAGCATCATACTATTCATTTTCATTGTCATATTTGCAGCACATGACCCGCTTTCCTTTATCAATTTGACAGGACTTGTGATTGTTATTGGCGGCACAGTTGCCGCCACTTTTTTAAGCTATCCATTAAAAGACATTAAACATAGCCTGAAGTCCCTCAAGTTTATTTTCATTTACGAGAACTTAAATCCTCAACGGGAAGCCAATGAAATTATCGCCGTTTCTCAAATGTGGTTTAACAAGGACAAGCTTGCAATAGAAAACATTATCGAGAGCATCAATAACCCATATCTAAAAACCGGCTTTCAGCTTGTTGTAGACCATACGCCGATTGAAGATATTTTATCGTTGCTCAAATGGCGCATTGCTCGTTTGAGGGCCAAAGAAAAAGCCGAAGCAAACATATTTTATAGCCTAGCTTCTTATTCTCCTGCGTTTGGCATGCTCGGCACCTTGATAGCCATGACAAATATGCTACAAGTCATTGAGATTAAGGACATAGCGGGCATAAGTTACAGCATGGGTACGGCCTTGGTTACGACCTTTTATGGCCTTATCATGGCCAACCTTATCTTTAATCCTATTGCCATAAAGTTAGAGAGACGTACTGAACAGAGGATTATGATCATGAGTATGGTCATGGAGGGCATTACACTGATAGCGGATCGCCGCAGTCCGTCATTTGTAAGAGAGACTCTTAAATCATTCATTATGCACTATGACAATGAATTGGAAGACTAAGCAGCTTGCCGCATTTCTCAACCTAGTCTGCATATATTCTCAATAATCTGATTAAATACCGCTAATGAGCAAACATCCCTTTCTAAAATTACAGTCGTCTCAGTCTTTAGAGGATTTGCTTGCCCAACCAAGTATTCGCAATTCACAAAACTGGCTACTGACTTACCTGGATGTATTCGTTCTTATTGTCATGCTGGTAATCACATTAATTACCATAAATGATGTAAATACGGAGCAGCAACAAACAGTTGTTAACAAACCTCAAGCAGTTAAAGCAAAAAAAACGCCTACCTTAACATGCTTGCCTGCAACTACATCTGCCGTTACAAACACCTCCTCTCTAATTGTTAAAGATGAACATGCACAGGAAATCGCACCGGCTGAAAATAAAGCTGTAACCAATCTCGATATATCTAACATCAATACTCACTCCATTATAGGCAGCAGCGAAGTCCCTGTACCGGCCACGACACCAGAAATTAAAATCGCACCTGGAAGCATAACCGGTTCTATTGCCAAACCGGTTGATTCCAAACACGCTGCCGCCGATGCACCGGAGGTAAACGAACTGCAACAACAATTAACGAAAGCTGTTGCTGAATTTGGTCTTGATAAAGACGTTAATATAAAAATTGCCCAAGATTATGCCCAACTTGAAATTCAGGATAACGTATTGTTTAAATCTTCAGAAGCTGAGCTGACAGCTTCTGGTGGAGCCTTACTAAAGCGCCTTATACCTTTATTCAAACAATCGGTAGGCCTAATTCTGATTGAAGGACATACAGACAACATTCCCATCAAAACCGCCCAGTTCCCTTCTAACTGGGAACTGGGCGCTTCCAGAGCAACCAGCGTTTTACATTTTCTGGTCTTGCAACAACTGGACAGCAACCGTTTGCGCGCCATCACTTATGCCGACACCATGCCCATTGCCGACAATTCAACGCCGGAAGGAAGAGAAAAAAATCGGCGCGTCAATATTTTAATAAAGTTCTCAGAATAATAATTTTAATTATTGTTCTGAGAAATTGAACAATCATCTCTCCGGTTATTTAACAAGCTTGTGCCGGTGCTGTATTATAAAGCTTGAGTAAACTTAACAATCGCCCACTTTTGGCTTTATAGTCAAAAGTGGTGATATCTTTAATAAATAACCGGGAAAATTAATGACTGTTGGTGTTGATGAATTTAAAAAGGCTATGCAACTATGGGCCAGTGGTGTCACCGTTGTTACGACACATTCTGAAAAATTTGGTCTTCAGGGAATGACAGTAACCGCATTCTCAAGTGTTTCAATTAATCCACCACAAATATTGGTTTGTATTAATGAGTCTGCTGACACCGGCATGGGAATTCAAGAAAGCCAGCGTTTCGCCGTCAATGTCTTAAGTTCAACTCAACAAGATGTATCCAATCAGTTTGCCGGCGGCAGCAGCCAACAACAACGATTTGAAAATATACCATGGACAATGGGCTCTACAAACACCCCTATACTGGATAACAGCATCATGTCCATAGAATGCAAAGTCATAAATAAAATTCACGCCGGTACACACTGGATCATAATCGGTGAAGTGAAGGATAGCGTTTGCAGAACGGGAGAACCACTTTTATATTTTCAAAGCGCTTACCAACAACTTGCCATTCAGCCATAGCTCTAAACCAAATCATTTTGACGCCTTTACTATTGCTTTGCCGAATCAACAAGCCGTTATAAATATTGCACTAATTCTCTCTTGCTTAAGGCCTTTCTGATTATGGTATCTTTAACGATTAGAGGATTATCTTTGAGTCTAGCTAAAATATTTTGCTCTGCTTTCATCTTAATGCTATTATCTGACTCAATTAAAGTTTGAGCCGGCTTTATTGTGAAGCTGGGATTTGTAACGCCGACGAAAATTGGCGAATTTTTTAAGTAAGAGTGTGATATGTCAGAGCAAGTTGTAGGTACCGTTAAATGGTTCAATGATGAAAAAGGTTTTGGATTTATTGAACAAGAAGGTGGCAAAGATGTTTTTGTTCACCATAGTGCAATTAACGGCACCGGTCGTAAGACCTTAAGGGAAGGCCAAAAAGTTACTATGGAAGTAACACAAGGCCAAAAAGGTCCACAAGCCGAGAATGTAACCCCAGCGTAACAAACTCATAAACTTGCCCCAAAAGCTGTCTGGCTTTTGGGGCAAGCTAGTATTTAGGTATTATCTTGAATTTAAAATCAAGGCCATGAAATACGCGACCGCCTGAGAAATTCACTGCGTTGCGCGGCCATCCTCATCTTTCAGCATAATAACTCTGCTACACAATTCCTGTAATTTTTCACCTGAAGTCTCGTTCTGCCCTCTAGCATTTGAGAAACTATTTCTCTCCTCGTTCTATAGATCTCTTTTATTTTCGTTTCTCATGTCATAAAGATAATCTATATTCGGCGTCGTATTATGGATTTTTATGAATTCGATTAGCCGCATATTGTTCAGATATCCAGATTTTCATTATCACCAAAATGTGTCTATAGACATATAAATAAGAGATTTTAAAACCCACTTCAATACCCCCTATTTACTCACACTCGACAATCTATAGTTAACCGTCTCCAATACTTTTGTTAATAGATCCGCTTGACCAGTCTGGAAGCTTGTCGCATCAACTTCTCTACGCAACCAGGTAAACTGGCGTTTAGCCAGCTGCCGTGTGGCAATAATGGCTTTTTCGATCATCGTTTCAAACTCATACTCACCCTGCAGATAAGACCAAGCTTGCCGGTAACCGACAGCTCTGATCGAGGGCATTTTGTCAGTCAGATCACCACGCCGATACAATCCCTCCACCTCATCAATAAAGCCCTGTTCCAGCATTTGCTTAAAGCGTTGAGCAATAATGCCATGCAATATGGCACGCTCTTGCGGGGCGACAATAAGCTTTATCTTTTGGTAAGGAATATCTTGCCCCTGAGCTTCGGAGAAAAAAGACGTTAGCGGTTTGCCACTGATTTCATAGACTTCCAAAGCACGTTGTACGCGTTGCGGATCATTAGGATGAATCCTCGCCGCCGATTCAGGATCTATCTCAGCAAGTCTATGGTGCAGGACTTCTTTACCCAATTGCTCCAAGTCTTGATCGAGTTTGGCCCTGATCTCAGCATTGGCTTCGGGCAGCACGGCAAGACCGCTATTCAGAACATTAAAATACAGCATGGTACCACCGACCAGTATCGGAATCTTTCCCCGACACACAATATCGTCCATTAAATTTAACGCCCGCTTCCTGAACTGGCCGGTAGAAAATGATTCGGCAGGGTCGAGTATATCTATCAGGTGATGTGGAACCCCCCCTCTTTCTTCCTGCGTGGGTTTAGCAGTACCTATGTCCATACCTTTAAACACAAGCGCCGAATCGACACTGATTATTTCTCCATTAAGCGCCTGGGCGAGCTGCACGGAAAGAGCGGTCTTACCTGAGGCTGTCGGCCCCATCAGAAAAATGACGTGAGGCTTGGGTTTATCTTGCATAGTTTTGTATGTTTTCAAGTAAAAGCGACTAGCCCGAAGACTCTTTTTACGAATATATAAATTTATTGACCGCGCAAAAAGAATTTATCGAGATCATTAGTTGATAACTCTATCCATGTAGGTCTACCATGATTGCACTGTCCTATTCTTTCGGTTTGTTCCATATCCCGTAATAAAGCGTTCATCTCATCAATAGTTAGGCGACGACGTGCACGGACGGAGCCATGACAGGCTACCGTAGCTAGTATTTCATTGGATTTTTCCTGTATCCGTTGACTCATACCATGCTCGGTTATATCAGCCAGCACATCCCGAATCAAAGTTTCCATGTCGACATCATTCAACAACATAGGTATTGAACGGAGGGTGATAGTTTCCGGGCCGGAACGGTTGATATCAAAGCCCAAGGTGTTGAAAAAGTCATACTCCTGTTCAGCCAAATCCGCTTCCGCCGCACTGACTTTTATTTTGATCGGCAGCAATAAGGGTTGGCTGGGCACTGAGCCATGTTGGTATTGTTGTTTTAGTCGTTCATAAGTAATTCGCTCATGCGCTGCATGAGCATCAACCAGAATGATGCCGGTTGACGTTTCGGATAGGATGTAAATATTGTGCAGATGCGCGATGGCTTGTCCCAACGGCCTCATTTCTGATTGCGTCGACTGCACCACAGGCTCTGGCTTTGAATATAGCGAAGCATAAGCTTGTATGGACTCTTCTACCTGCAAAGGCAGCGATGCCTGCTGCGGCGGTCTTGAGCTATAAGTTGCCTTAGCATCAAAGCCGGACACTGACTGCTTGGCTACGACATCATCTAGCCAGACAGCATTGCTTGGTTTGACACCCAAAACAGATTGAGGCTGGGGCGCCGACTGTTCGATTACCTTGTGTCCCGGCCTTACATCAGCAAGCGACCGATGCAAAGCAGAAAACAGAAAATCATGTACCAGTCGACCTTCCCTGAACCTGACTTCAAGCTTTGCCGGATGCGCGTTGACATCAACCAACGTGGGATCGAGCGTCAGGTATAAAACAAAAACCGGATGCCGCCCATGAAACAAGACATCCTGATAAGCCTGTTTCACAGCATGAGAAACCAGCTTATCCTTAACCAGCCTGCCATTGACATAGAAAAACTGCATGTCCTGCTGGCTGCGGGAAAAAGTCGGCAGGCCAACCCAACCGCTTAACTGCAGATCCGACGCCGCAAAGTCGATTCTTACCGAGTTTTCAATAAAAGAAGAGCCGCAAATACCGGCAATTCTTCGCTCTTGTTCGCTGTCCGTTATAGCCGGCTTCAGGTTAAGAATTTCCTTTTGATTATGCGAGAGAGTAAAGCCTATATCGAAACGGCTCAGTGCCATACGCTGAATTAAGGTTTCTATATGGGCAAATTCGGTTTTTTCAGTTTTTAAAAACTTGCGTCTGGCGGGGGTGTTGTAAAACAGATCGCGCACATCAACCGTGGTGCCCTGCGGATGCGGATCGGGTTGCGGGTCAAAATCCTGCTCAGAGCCATCGGCATTGACACGCCAGGCGCAATCGGCATCGCGAATTCGCGAAATCAGTGTGAGCCTTGAAACAGAGCTAATACTGGGCAAGGCTTCGCCCCGAAAGCCCATGCTGACCACCTGCTCCAGATCTTTCAAGCTGGCAATCTTGCTGGTCGCATGCCGGGACAAGGCCAACGGTAAATCTTCTTTGACAATGCCACAGCCGTTATCTCGGATTTTTATCAGTCTTGAGCCGCCCTGCTCTACATCGATAGACACTTGACTGGCTCCCGCATCAAAACAATTTTCAACCAGCTCCTTAACCACGGACGAAGGTCTTTCAACCACTTCGCCAGCGGCAATCTGATTAACAAGTTGAGTGGGGAGTGAATGAATACGCATCAGCCGGCCTAAAGCAAAAAACGTATTTTATATGATTAGGGCGACTATTCACACTTCCTTATAAATTGCCGCGTTAAAGTCAAACCCTTACATTTCTAAAGCAGCCACCCTGCTTTCCGCAACAATGTCCTTACTGAAATAGCTGCGTACGCCATTAAAAATTGCGCCGGCAATTTTTAATTGATGCTCTGTGTTGACTAACTTAAGCTCTTCCGATGGATTGGAAATAAACGCCGTTTCTACCAAAATAGACGGCACATCCGGCGATTTCAACACCAGAAACCCGGCCTTTTGCACAGAGGCGTAATGCAATTCACCGATACTTTCGAAGTTTTTTAATACCTTTCTGGCAACGTTCACGCTGGCATCTTGTGTAGCGGTCTGTGATAAATCCAGTAATACGGATGCCAAGACATCTTCTTTATCATTAAGACTGACGCCGCCAACCAAGTCCGCCGCGTTCTCGCTGTTCGCCAGCCATCGTGCGGCCTCGCTGGTTGCACCTTTATTAGACAAGGTAAATACCGAAGCGCCTTTTACTGTTGAATTCTGGAAGGCGTCAGCATGAATTGAGATGAACAAATCGGCTTTGGCTGCCCTGGCGATTTGCATTCTTTTTCTAAGATCCACGAAATAGTCGCCTTTGCGAACCAAGACAGCCTTCATACCCGGTTGTTTATTGATTAAATCCGCCAGTTTTTTGGCAATGGCAAGAGTAATCTTTTTTTCCTCGGTACCATTTTGCCCATGAGCACCAGGATCATCGCCACCATGCCCCGCATCAACCGCAACAACGATGTCTTTGCCTCGTTTTGCAACTTTGGTCGGTTCAACCGGATTGGCTACACTATTTTTTATCGCCATCTTTTGGGATTCTTTAACAGGTTTTTCTACAATAGGTTTGCTGTCGGCGGTTTTGACAAGAGCTGCTTTATCTTCAGTTGTTTTAATTTCCGGTTTCTTTGCAACTTGCGCAGATATATCCGGCGCTTTATCCAATAATTCGATAACCAAGCGATGACCATTCATGCTGTTGGTTCTTAAAGACATATTTTTGGGACTAATGTCTCTTTTTAAGTCGACGACAATTCTTATATCGCTTTTATTTTTTGCCGCAACACGCACTTGAGAAAACAAAGGATGAGAGGGCGCTGGCTGGCTTAATGCTTGCTTTATATTAGTGTTGCGCATATCAATTACTAAACGCGACGGGTTATTCATCAAAAAAACCCGGTGTTCAGGCGAAGATGTCACATCGAACAGCATTTGAGTTTGATCAGGCGTATTCCAATAACGCAATGCACTAACATTGATCTGCTCCGCATAACCGGGCACAGCCAATAACTGTAAACCAATAATAAACAAGACCTTCCAGTATCTTCCCATCGTCTTAACTCACAAAGTGACAATCTAGGTTAGATTATAGCAGTATGTGTTTGTTTTTCTAGGGGAGTTACATAATATTTTTAACTATAGGTGATCATACGTACTCTATTGATCTGCCAGATCCATCCACAATTAAAGAAATGACCTTATCCGGCTCAGGCAAAAAGCCCTTACCCATATCCGGCCACTCGATAAAACAGATGCAATCCTGATCAAAATAGTCCCTGATACCAATCCATTCAAGCTCTTCGGGATCTGTAACTCGATACAAATCAAAATGGAATATCTTGCGATCGCCTACCGTATATTCTTCTACCAGCGTATAGGTCGGGCTTTTCACCGCACCAGTATATCCCGCCGCCCTAAGAAAACCTCTGACTAGCGTCGTTTTTCCAGCGCCCAAGTCGCCATGCAAGAATATCAGGCATTTTGACGGCAATTCCGCCCAGAGCTTCGCACCAAACTGTTCAGTTGCTTCTGTATCTTGTAGATATATCATCATTGATTGACCAATAGTCTGAGATAAGGCATTAAATCACTGGCCAGCAAACCTCTTTCCCCGCCTTTTTCAGCGGCCAGGTCGGCCGCCAGACCATGTATGTAAACCCCTTGCTGGGCAGCATCCCGCAAAGATAAACCCTGGGCCAATAACCCGGCAATCACACCGGTCAATACGTCTCCCATGCCGCCGGATGCCATACCCGGATTGCCGGTATTTGAAATGGCAAGCTCCTGTTCGGATGCAATCAATGTTCCGGCTCCTTTAAGAACGGCAACACCGCCGTAATCCGCCTGAAGAGACAAAGCCGCTGCAAACCGGTCATGTTGTATGGCGGCTGTTGCACAGCTTAATAGCCGGGCGGCTTCGCCTGGATGCGGCGTTAGAACCCAATGCGGTTTTGCTGTCGGTGCGGCCGCTAAAAGATTTAAACCGTCAGCATCGACCACCGTCGGTTTTCCAGAGCTTATCACGGCATGAAATAATGATTTCGCCCAATCGCTCTGCCTTAATCCAGGCCCGACCACAACAACATCGACTTTTGCGAGCAACGCCGATAACTGTTCGGAAGTTTCCACGCCATGGCACATCAATTCAGGCCTGTGTAGATTCAAAAGCCCCGAATGCTCTGGCCGGGTTGCAATACTGACCAAGCCGGAACCCACGCGTAAAGCTGCCTCTCCAGCCATTCTCGCGGCCCCCGAGTAGCCTAGCTCTCCTCCTATTACCAGCACATGCCCGCAGCTACCTTTATGGGCATCACGCTTACGGCGCGGCAACGGTGCCTTGACAACCCGTGTCGCCGCTGCCTCAAAACCTGTAAACACATCATCAGGCACACCCAATTGCGCATAATAAATCTCTCCGCAATATTCAGGCGCCTGCCCGGTAAACAAACCCTGTTTCAGGCCAATAAAAGTAACCGTGCAAACGGCTTTTACCGCGCAGCCCATCACATTGCCGGTATCGGCGTTTAAGCCGGACGGAATATCCACGGCAACGACAAGGGCTGGATGCGCATTGATAGCCTGTATCGCTTCAGCGTAAAGCCCGGTTACCGGCCTGTCCAAACCGGTGCCCAGCAATGCATCAACCAGCACATCGGCGTTAACCGTTTGTTCACTCTGAAAAGGTGCAACCGTTCCATGGGCTTCTCTGTATTTTCGATAAGCAATTAACGCATCGCCGTTGAGCTTTTCAGGGTCTGAAGCCGCGTAAACACAAACTTTCAATCCGGCATCCAAGGCCAGTCTGGCGACAATATAACCATCGCCTGCGTTATTGCCTGAGCCGCAAAAAACAGCCGCCGACAACGCATCCGGCCAATGTTTTTTGAGGCGTAAAAAAACCTCATGCCCGGCCCGACTCATTAATTCAAAACCCGGAATGCCGCGTTCTTGAATGGCGATTCGGTCCAATTCCCTGACCTGTGCCGCACGATAGAGTTTTATGGGTAAATTTTGCATGGTATTGTGATGATATTATTTTCTAACCACTCAGCAGTAAAAATAGAACACAGATGACACGGATTTAACGGATCAACACTGGTAAAATAGATGAAAGGCAAAGGGTGAAAGGTGTTTTTTGCCCTTTGCCTTTCGTCCTTCGTCCTTTTTATCTTTCGTGCAGAGCCATCTTTTATAAGCGCATTATATCCTTGTCGTCAGCTATGGACACAAACAGTCAAAAAATGGCCGCCCTCGCCTTGCAAATCAAACAATGGGGGCAAGAGCTAGGCTTTCAACAGGTTGGCATCACCGGCACCGATTTACCGGAAGCGGAAGTGCACCTGCAAAACTGGCTGGACAAAAACTATCATGGAGAAATGGACTACATGCAACGCCACGGCCTGAAACGCAGCAGGCCTGAGCTATTGCATCCGGGTACTGTGCGCGTTATTTCCGTGCGCATGGATTATCAGTCTGAAGCCACTGCTACGATGATGCACCAACTGGTTAATCCCACTTCCGCCTATATCTCCCGCTATGCGCTGGGCCGCGATTATCACAAACTGATGCGTAACCGTCTGCAAAAACTGGCCGATAAAATTCAAGCGGAAACCGGCTCCCACCATCCCGAATCCATGCGGGCTTTTACCGACAGCGCCCCGATTCTGGAAAAAGCCCTGGCCGAAAAAGCCGGATTAGGCTGGATAGGCAAGCATTCGAATGTCATTAACCGTAAAGCCGGATCCTGGTTCTTTTTGGGCGAATTGTTCACCAACCTGCCACTCCCCGTCGATACCCCGGCCACAGCGCATTGTGGCGAGTGCCGCGCCTGCCTGGATATTTGCCCAACCCAGGCCATTGTTGCGCCCTATCAGGTCGATGCCAGACGCTGCGTGTCCTACCTGACTATCGAGCTGCATGGCTCAATACCTGAAGACTTACGACCGCTGATCGGCAACCGCATCTATGGCTGCGATGATTGCCAGCTCATCTGCCCATGGAATCGTTTTGCCAGAATAACCGGGGAACAGGATTTTCATCCCAGACATAGGCTCAACACTCAGCAACTGCTTGAGGTATTTGCCTGGACCGAGGCTGAATTTCTGGCAAAAACCGCAGGCTCGGCAATACGCAGAATCGGCCACCAGCGCTGGCTCAGGAATATCGCCGTGGCTTTGGGCAATGCGCCTCCCTCAGCGCTAATTGTCAATGCCTTGAAGCTTATGCTTGATCATGACTCCGACATGGTCAGGGAACATGTGCATTGGGCATTGGCTCAACAAAGTAGCGCTATTTGAATTAACAGAAACAAATAGACATAAGGTAGGTATATTTGCCAATATTGCTAAGTAATAAGGATTATTTGTATCATCCTTATTAACAGACACTGATGGGTATTCAATCATGAACAAAATATTTTTTATTCTATTGACCGTACTCACTGCATCAGCCCAAGCTGAAGAAGTTTTTAAATGCCAGCTGAAATCAGGTAAAACGGTTTATCAATCCACGCCCTGCAAATCTTCCGTAAAACAACAAACCATTGAAATTCAGAAAGTCGATCCTCGTAAAGCTGCCGAGGAAGAGTCCAAGCTAAAAACCTGGAAAGAGGATTTCACCAAGCGTGAAGCGGCAAGGCTCAAGGCCGAAAAAGAACGTCAAGCCGAACTGGACAGGAAAGCGTCAGTCGAAGCTTTAAAAAAAAGCGCTGAATACCAGCAACAGCAAGCCTATGAAGCAAAACGGCAGGCCGATGCGCTGGAGCGCCAAAATATGCCGGCTCCCTACCTGCAATATCAATTTCCGCCTTATTATCCGGCTTATCCATCAGCTCCTATTCCCCAATCATACCCTGCGTATCCGCTCGTGGTACCTCACCACCAGCATATCATCAAGAAAAAAACCATTGAAAATATCGAGCGCCCCCAGCAAACCGAAACAGAACACGGAAAAAAATAGGTATGCCAACCCTCCTACCGAAAAATTTATTTTAAATTAAGGGAAGCGCCGTAAAACACCATCCATCTTGATGCCAAAATCACTAACGTAGCGCCATGTATGCAGATGATTCAAATAAACTACAATAGGCACCACAACATTAACCCTCCATCAGCACCGGTCTATGGAAGCTAATACAGAAATAATACATTTTTCGGCCTCACAAATTCTTCATCAAGGGCTGCAAGCTCATTTAAAAAATGGAGAAGTCGGAATGCTTCCGTTATTGTCATATCTGAATCAGAAAAGTGAAGCTACCGATGCACAAATTGAATTAATACGCGTCCTTGCCATTTAACAGCCCATGATGAAAGCTCAACTAGACCAAAAAGCTCCACTATTATCCGTTTCCGATTGGGTTCAGGGAACAGAGGTAAATTTCGATCAATTATTAGGCCAAGTGATATTGGTCGAGGCATTTCAGGTTAATTGTCCGGGCTGTTTTCTATATGCGCTACCTCATGCAGTAGAATTGTATTGGAAATACTCGAAACAGGGTTTAACAGTATTAGGTGTCGCGACCGCGTTTGAGGATTTTGATAAAAATAATCTTGAAAATCTAACCCGACTGGCTATGCATGGCGAAGTCGTCGGTGAGACATTACGGGTACTCAGCCAGCAAGGCAAGTTAAATTCAGGACGTCTGCCCTATCAAATTCCTTTCCCGCTAGCGATGGATCGTTTAGTGAGGCATCGCGGCGAGGTAACCGATGACGACATTGCTGACTTTATTCAAAATCATATACCGGATTTCGAGCAGCAATCCAAAACGCGTCAACAACAGCTCAGTCAACAAGTCATGAATTATTTGAAGTCTCTTGATTGCCATGCAGAAACTTTCGAACGTTTCAACTTAAAAGGCACGCCCTCACATATTCTGGTAGATAAACAGGGCGTTCTCAGAGATTGTGCAATTGGTCCTTATCCCAGATTAGAAGCCCGAATACAGAGTTTATTACAGGAGTAAAATACAGTTTAAACGGTTGGCGACAGGAAGACTTACCTGCGCTGAAATTCATTAATAGACAGCCATAAAGGATTTATACAATGCCTATCCATGTCAACATACCTCAACTATCCAGCCGCAAAACAAAAATCATCGCCACGCTGGGTCCCGCTTCGAATACCCATGAGGTTATCTCTGATCTTATTAAAGCCGGGGTGGATGTTTTCAGGCTGAACATGTCTCATGGCGAACACGAGAGCCATCAAAAGCTGTACCGGATAATCAGACAGGCGGCTGAAGCATTGAATCAGCACACCACCATTTTTGCCGATCTTTGCGGCCCCAAAATCAGAGCCGGGAAATTTATAAATGGCAGTATTATCATCAACAAGGGTGACCAGGTTGTAGTAACGACCCGCCATATTCTTGGCGATGACAACCTTATTCCCTGCCAGTATCAAGCCCTGGCTGACGATGTCACAGCGGGGGATCGAATCCTGTTCGATGATGGCAAACTCGAAATCAAAGTGCTTAAAAAAGAGGCTCACGACATTACTTGTGAGGTCATTCACGGCGGCGAGCTAAAAAATAACAAAGGCATCAACCTGCCCGGCGTTAATGTATCCTGCCCCTCATTAACCGACAAAGACCGAGCGGATGCCTTATTTGCATTGGATTTGGGCGTTGATTATCTGGCACTGTCATTCGTAAGAAAAGCCGAAGACATTACCGATCTGCGCCAGCTGATCACCTCAAGCGGTTACGATACCCATATCATTGCCAAAATTGAAAAACCGGAAGCCTTGATCAACAGCCAGGAAATTATTAGCGCCTCCGATGCGATCATGGTTGCCAGAGGCGATCTGGGCGTAGAGCTGAATCCGGAAGATGTGCCGATTGCTCAACACCAGCTTATCAAAAGCGCAAGAGCATTGAATAAACCGGTCATTGTCGCAACACAAATGCTCGAATCCATGATAGAAAACTCCAGACCCACGCGCGCCGAAGTGACCGATGTTTCCAACGCCGTTTATTCTTCTACCGATGCGGTAATGTTGTCAGGCGAAACCGCGTCCGGAAATTTTCCCGTTGAAGCGGTTGACATGATGTCCCGGGTCATCAATCAAACCGAGGCGTTCATGAGGGAACAAGATGTTTACGGTAAAATGGTGCGCCGGTACAACGATCAAAAACCCCTGCCGTTCGGTGTTGCGGTAGCCGACGCAACTGCGCAGCTTTGCTTTGACCTGAATGCAAAAGCCATCGTCAGCATTACCAGTGGCGGCATGTCCGTGGTTACATTAAGTTCTGCACGGCCTGCTGCACCGCTGATAGCCATCAGTGCCAACAAATGGGTTTGCCAACGAATGAATCTATACTGGGGGGTTATACCGATGTATGCCGAGGATACAGGCCATGCCCATCCCAATAAACTGGCTCGTCATCATGCAATTGAAGCCGGACTTGCAAACGAGGGCGATAATGTCATAGTGGTTCGCGGATTTCATCAAGACGACCAGCTGAGTTCACCGACGATCACCATGATGACTCTCTGATATTGATAGCATCTAAACGCATCAATAATTACCAGCAACTTTGGCGAAGATTGGTTCCGCAAAGCGAAATGCATGATTGAAGGCCAAACCTAAGCCGTCAAAACGCTATAACAACCTGTTCAGGGCAAATCACGGCGGTAGTCGTTCAAATTGTCATTATCTCTATCAAAACGTGCTGCGTTTGCACGATTCAATCCCTCTAGGAGCCTGTCGGATTTAGAAGCTATAAAAATATAACAAATTGATATATAAGCATATTATTTTATTGACGAAAAATACCAGAAAAATAGTTTTCAATTGTTTCAATAACTTACTGTTTTTTTTGTAAATCATAATCCGACAGTCCCCTAGAAACAACATCAACTCAAAGAACCCTAACCGGAGTTTTATAAGCTCTATCTAGGCCGCAGCAGCTAATCAATTTATCTATTTCGTGATAAGCTACGCAAAAACTTTTTATATTTCATGACGCTTCATTAAGATTTCGGGCCTTAAATCTTTATTAAAAATAAAAACAACATCATATCCGTCCAGATGAATCCCGCTATCCGCTTATTGCTCGCCGACCGTCACGAATTGATCAGAATCGGTGTTAGAACGTTATTCCAGTCGGAGCCTAACCTGCAATTGGTTGGCGAAGCTGACAACTTTGATGATACCCGGCAGCTAGCCCGACAGTTTTCCCCTGATGTGATCCTCTTGGACATGAAACTGAAAGAAGGCCTAGTCACCGAGCGAATCCCTGAACTGCTGTCAGCCTGTCCTGCTTGTAAAATCCTAATGTTCACCAATTATCCGGATCGCGACATGCATTTGCTGGCCTTACGGCTCGGCGCAATCGGTATTTTTCTCAAAGACCAGCCCGCACGCCTGCTCCTGAAAGCCATTAATAATGTCCATTCCGGCGAAGTATGGTTTGATAATTCACTTGCATCCGGTCTGCTTCAAAGCTTCAAGCTCGATACGTCCAAAGCCGAAGCGACTGAAGCTTCAATAGAGAGCCTATTCACTAGCCGGGAGCTCTCCATCGCGCATCTCGCCGCGCAAGGGCTACCCGCTAAAAAAATCGCCGCGCAACTATTTATCAGCGAAAAAACCGTACGCAACCAATTGGTCGTTATCTACAGCAAATTGGGTGTGGCCAGCCAGGTCGAATTGGTATTACAGGCCGGTCGTCTGGGCTTGTTTTCTTCGGTTTAACCACCACAAAACCGGGATATTTATCCTGCAACATCGGGATAAGTGCTTCTTGTTAAAAACTCCGGTTACTTATAAAAATTAAAGCTCTATTCAATCCCGACGAAAGGAGCTCTGACTGATGTTGATGCTTGAAGATGGTTCTAATAAGCAACGACGCCGGCAAAAACGCTGGCCTGGCTTGCTTCCGGTGCTAGTGCGAGGCCGCTATGCCGATGGCCGGACTTTTGAAACCCACACTCTGGTCGACAATATCAGCGACGGCGGCTTTTATCTACAACTGCCTCGCTGCCTGCTGCCCTGCGAGCGCATATTCGGCTTGACTCGCTTACCGGGCGGCGCTTCTCTGGCCGCACAAGGCCGCATTGTTCGCCAGGAGACCCAAGGTCATGGTCTGAGCGGCTTAGCGGTTTGCTTTTCAAGTAGCCGGCTGATTTCCGCACCGCCGTCAAACTAACTGTTATACGTAACCGTTAGATACGGATTAAAAATATCTGCGTTTTAGCACGGGAAATTGAAGATGTAATCGGGATAAATATCCTGTTTGTAGTTATAACAACAGGACAGTTGGCTAACAACAATCGGGATATTAAGCCGTTGTTTGAAGGACAGGGAATTTGTTTCAATAAAGTATCGATAGGGCTGTATTACAACCTTAGATATTGGCAAATTGCTTTAGGTTGTTTCGAAAATTGATATTTCTTTTTGATGAAATATTTATTGCTAAGCAGTTTAAAAGTTTTTTGGATTATTTGATTATTAAAGAGGACAAAAAATGAAAAGCACATCAACATTAGTCGCTATAACATTATGCTTCGCTGCTGCCGGGACAGAAAGTGCACTGTCAGCTCAAAAATGCGGGGGCTCAGATATTGCAAATGGCCCATTCACTTATGAAACTCAAGGATTAACACAGACCACATTCAGCGGCACAGGAGGGGCTTCGGTACCGACCAGTTTCAACGTAACGGCCCCCAGCCCTAGCCAGGACACTACTGATCCTGATGTATTCCCTGGACAGGGCGCAGAAAACCAATGTGCTTCGACAGCTATTGCTGATATTGGCGTTCTTGAAATCCAGAAAGTGGCGGATGCGAGTGGAGCTCCCTTGTTATCTGTAGATATAGACCTTACCTCCCCTTTGGGCAATAAAATTGCGACAGCTTTCTTGATAGCGCCTGTTGAATGGATTAATTTTCTACCAGGTAATTCTAAAACAGTAGAGGTAACTGTTAACAATCCTAATGTTGATGCCGCAGATTATGGCACCTATAGCATCAAGCTGGCAGCTAAGGCGGATGGTTATGGGATTGGCGTCGGTCCTGGAGAAACCTTCACTCTCATTTTTTCAGCACCGACTGTCAGCGATACTGTGCCTCCTACTGTCAACATCACTAAACCAATCGGCGATGAAATTCTTGGCGTGACTGGCGTGGAAGTTAAGGCCGCTGACCCCGCTTCTCCTGGTGCAACGGGACTAGCTTCACTGACCGCAAAGGTAAGTAGTGCCGGAGGCGTTGTTTCCAACCTGCCGATTACTCTGACGCTTGACACTCCTCTGACCGCTCTTCCAGGCGTCGAGGTGACAGGAACCGGAAGCTTTGGACCAACGGGCGGTCCCCATGCTGATAGCCAAGGCACTACCGATGTGTTAGCTTTCACTGGCGGAGCGCGGAGCGGTATCGGTAACTACACAATCACCGCAACAGCGGAAGATGGTGTCGGTCTTACAACTACTGCCACAAAGAATTTCAATGTCAAGTATCAAGTTGATCCTACCACTCTGACTGGCCAAACCAACGGGGTCTGTTCATCAACCGCTACTAGTGGCAATCCAGCAAATTGTTCAGGTACTGTTAAATTTACTGTTAAACGCTCAAACGCCACTTCCGATGGTGCTTTCATGTTCGATCATACCGTGGAGGTAGACATAGTGCGTAAAAGTGACAGTGCAGTAATGGCAACCCATGCCTATGGCACTGGCGCCCTATCTTCTAATACACAAATTGATACGACGAATCTGCTTTACCAGACCGTATTTACGCGTGGAGATTTATACTCCAGTTTATGCAGTACGCAAACCTGCCTACGGACTAAACAATCAACTTACAACGCAAAGGTTTATTTTAAGGACGTAGACAATAATCGTGTAATCCAGTTTATCAGCGATGATGTAACGTTCTAGTCGATTCCATCAGAGGGTGACTCGCCGTTAGAGAGTCACCCTAGACTCGGGATCCGTCCAATTGACGCTCGTCCCTGACGTACCTAACCCGAACTCAGGCTAATGTCAGGTAAAAACCCGATAAAACGTTTGTCGCTCAACAGGCCGGGAAACGCGCGCAGCCAGTGCTTACGAACGTGCTATTGATAAAACCACTTGAAGGTTCGGTAACTAATTGATGGTAAGCCACCGGCAACGTCATCATTTTGCTATAACTCATACGGTATGCGGGAATACGCTTCTTAGCTGGCTTTTTTGCCAGATCCGGAATAAAGGGTCTGGCAAAAATCATCTACATCACAAAACAAATGTGTTAATTTCATAAGCAATGCCGACGCTAAAACAACGAAAAACATAATCACTGAGCCGACTTATAATATTTCCGAGCTTATACCCGGCTGTTTGCCAGAATTAATAAATATACCGTAGCGTTTTCTGCGCTTAGTTTATTGTTACCGGTCTGCTACCCCGCCATCCGTAATAAGCAATATAGCCATAACAAAGAACCGGGATAAAAAACGCCTGATGAATGCCGATCCAGTCAGCAAAGGCCCCTTGGACAACGGGAAGAATAGCGCCGCCGACTATGGCCGAGCACAATATTCCCGATCCTTGCCCGGTATGCTTGCCCAAGCCGCTAACCGCCAGCGAAAAGATGGTTGGGAACATGATCGAGTTAAATAATCCGACCGCAAGAATCGCCCACATTGCAATATGCCCGCTGCCGAGCATGGCCATTAAAACCAGCAACGCCGCTATTACCGCGTTAAATGCCAGCATCTTTCCGGGCCGGATTTTTTGCATGGCTGCCGAACCGATAAAGCGCCCGACCATAGCCCCTCCCCAATAAAATGATACATATTTTCCGGCTTCTTGTTTCGCCAATCCGGCAATGTCAGGTTCACCCAGAAAATTGATCAAAAAACTGCCGATGGACACTTCGCCGCCGACATAAACAAAAATGCCGATGGCGCCTAGTACCAGATGCCTGTAGTCCCAGGCGTTCTCATGAAGATCATTGTCGCCGACTGAGTCCCGAATTTTAGTTGCTTCAATGTTGGGCAATTTGATCAGTGCAAAAACGACTGCAATAAAAAACAAAATCGCGGCAAGCAGTAAATAAGGCGTCTGCACAGCGGCCGCCTGCGCCGCTTGGTAAGCCGATAATTCGTCGACGTTGAGCAAGTTAACTTCATCAGCCGTTTTAACGGCAGTACCCAGGATAAACAGCGCGCCGAAAAATGGCGCGATAGTCGTACCCAACGAATTAAACGCCTGAGTCATGGTCAAACGGCTGGAAGCGGTTCCCGGATTGCCCAAAATAGTCACATACGGATTTGCGGCGACTTGCAGCAAAGTGATTCCTGAGGCCAGCACAAAAAAAGCTGCCAGAAACAGTGGATAGGAATGCGCTCCAGCGGCCGGATAAAACAGCAGACAACCGACGCCCGCGATACTTAACCCGGCGATGATGCCGCTTTTATAACCGATTTTTTCGACTAAATAACCGCTGGGAATGGAAACGACAAAATAGGCGGCAAAAAAGCAAAACTGGCCCAACATGGCCTCGGTATAACTCAGCGTGAACACCGATTTCAAATGCGGGATCAAAATATCATTCAGGCAGGTGATAAAACCCCAGATGAAAAACAGCGAAGTTAATATCGTCAGTGAGCCGATATACGGGTTTTTATCAGAGCTGATTGTTGCTTCAGTTACATTGGTCATAGTCTTATTCTGTCGGCCACATAAGGACACGCTGTTAGCAGTGCGCGTTTTCTTACCGGGGAACGTAAATTTAATGTTTAAAATTCAAAGCAGGTTTGAAGTACCGGTGGTCTGGAGCCCAAAGCTTGCTTTGCTCATATGTGATGCGATTGACAGGATGGGTAGAACGCAGTGACTCGTTAGAGTCACGAATTGAAGCCCATCCGACAAGCATTATTTGATCACTGTAAAAGCAACCGTCTCATTACCCACCATCACCTTAAAATCGCCCGGCTCGACAATGCGTTTAAGATCGATGCCGATAAATGACAAGTCACGCGGCGTTAAGGTAAAACTTAAACTCTCGGTTTGCCCCGGATTCAGCTCGACTTTTTTAAAAGCCTTGAGCTGCTTATTAGGACGGGTTACCGACGCCGCCACGTCATTGATATAAAGCAGCACGGTTTCCTTGCCTTTTAATGCCCCCGTGTTTTTGACATTAACGCTGACATTGATATTTTCGCCGATGCCGACCTTGTCTTTATCCACCTTCAAACCGCTGGTTGCAAAGGTGGTGTAGCTCAGGCCATGCCCAAACGGATATAGCGGGTTATAAGTGTTCTGCTCAAACGACTCTATCGGTTTGTAATCGTACGGCGTAATGCCGTTGGTATTTCTCGGATAGGTAATCGGCAATTTACCGTTGGGGTTGTAGTCGCCGTACAAAATATCGGCGATGGCTTCGCCACCTTCCATGCCCGGCAAAAAGCCTAAAATAACGCCGGAAGCCCGCTCTGCAATTGACGTGATAATCCGCGGACGGCCGCCCAAGGTCAGCAAAATGACCGGCTTTCCGGTTGCAAGCGCGGCATTGGCAAGATCGACCTGAGCCTGATCGAGATTCAGCGTCTCAATATTGCCCGGAGTTTCGGTATAAGTATGTTCGCCCAGGCTGAGCAGAATCACATCATGGTTGTCGGCTTCTTCAACTACTTTTTCAATATCAATTGGCGCGTCAAAAGATTCTCCACCGATATAAGTTACTTTACCGGTTGATTTCTTCCTTATCGCATCAAGAACCGTTGGCTTGTCCTTAGGATATAAATTTTCAGCAGCCCCTTGCCAAGTAATCGTCCAGCCGCCGTTCATTACGCTCAACAAGTTGGCGGTAGGTCCGGTTACCAGGATATTGGCGTCCTTTTTTAACGGCAATATGTTGTGGTCGTTTTTAGCAAGAACAATCGATTCCCGTGCCGCTTGCCGATTGGTTTCTATCGCGTCCGCCGTGGCAAAATTGCCTTCAACGGCCAACATCGGTTTGGCATCGAATAACCCGGCCTGATACTTGACCTTCAGTATCCGGGACACCGCTTCATCGATTCGTGTCATCGGCACTTCGCCGGATTTAACCAATTCGATCAGCAAATCATAAAAAGAGAAATCGAACGGCACCATGCTCATATCGATGCCGGCCATCACCGCAATTTTTACCGCTTCTTTGGGCGACGCGGCCATTTTATCACGAGTATAAAGGCGCTCGATGTCCGCCCAGTCGGACACGGCAATGCCCTTAAAGCCCAGTTCGCCGCGTAATATCGTGGTCAGATAGTGATGATTGGCATGCCCCGGAATACCGTCCACTTCGGATGAATTAACCATCACCGCCGGCGATCCGGCTTTTATGCCCGCTTCAAAGGTCGGCAGGAAATATTCGCGCAGCATTCTTTCGCCAAGCCAAACCGGCGTACGATCTTTGCCGTTAAGCGGATAGCTGTAACCGACATAATGTTTCAGGCAGGTGGGCGTTTTATCGGCAGCCGAAAAGTCATCGCCTTGATGGCCTTTGATATAAGACGTGCCCATCATTGCCGCCAAATGCACATCTTCGCCGAACGTTTCCCACAAGCGCGGCCAGAGCGGTTGGCGGCCGATATCCATCACCGTGGAAAAATTCCATTGCTGGCCGGAAGCCCGGACTTCCCTTGCGGTGATTTCGCCTTCCTTGAAAGCCAATTCCGGATTGAATGTCGCCGCCATACTAATGGCCTGAGGAAACAGCACTGAGTTTAGCGTGTATGTCGCGCCGTGAATGGCGTCAATCCCGTAAATAACCGGAATTTTCAGACGCGTTCTTGATGCCGCATTCTGAACAGTGCGCATCATTTTTCGCCATATCTCAATCGACTGCGCCTTGTTATCGGGCGTAAACGGCGCATTAAGAATGGAGCCGACATGATGATTTAATACCGCATCTTCCAGCTTGACCGGATCGATTTGGCCCTCTGCATTCTGTTGTTTGTAAACGCCGATAACCGTGAAATCAATCTGTGTCATCTGCCCGACTTTTTCCTCGAGCGTCATTTGAGACAGCAGATTCTTAACTTTGTTATCTATGGCTTTATCAGTTTCTTGTGCGCTCACAGAACGCCCCGCCATCACAGAGAGGATGAGAATCAAAACAATAGGTAAGGTTTGCAACTTAATATTCATCATGTGTTGGTTATTTACGATTGAGCTTACGGCGTACTGTATACGCATCAAGTTAGACCCGTCCGTATTTTAAGCTGCACGACGATTTTTCTACAAAAACATTATCGATCCGATGGCGAGGATGCCCTGTTTGACGACCTCCGGATTGAAGATGTAGAAGAAGCAAAAATCGACTTTCTCAGAAAAAATTAATCATTTGACATGCATTCTTTTGCGGCGTAGTTTTTTGATTAGAAAGTGGTATTGAAAACTTCAATCGTTAACCAGTCCCTTGAGGAGGATCCGTGGAATCCAAGAATCCCATCTTATTAGCAGTCATCTATAGCGCTTTTTTACTGACTTCCGCCATGGCAGTTGCAGATACCGATCCGGCAACGTTTCAGGCCGATAAAGAGCGCCAAATAGCAACTGTTCTGGAAAAGGTGCAAACCGCTCAAAAAAATCTAAGCTGCGTGCAAGAAGCTCAAGATCATGCGGCGTTAAAAGTCTGTGAAGAGGACTTTAAACAGAAATTCGTTATTCCGGAAACAACAGAAAAACAACCCTGCCAGTGTCCCGATAAAAAAGTGCGAAAAAGCGCGAAACCCAAGGAAAAGCCGTAGCGTCTATGTTCCTGTTATAACAGTTACATTTTCCATCAGCCGTTCAAGCGGCTGATGTTTTTAGACCGTATACATGGGCTGACCGTCATTAAGACGCAGCCAGCCCTTGACTATGCGGTAAATAATCCAGATGCCGTTAGCAATCAGCACAAACCATCCGACAATAAACATCAATGTGATGGCTCCCAGTATTCCCCAAAGCATCCCGAACCAGAAGGTCCTGATTTGCCAGCGAAAATGGCTTTCCAGGTATGTTCCGGCCACGTCGTCCCTTTTGACGTAGTTCATCACGATTGCAACTATGGCTGTGACGCCGACAAAATAAGACGCGGCATATAATGCGTAAATTACCGTGGTAAGCGTTTTTGCTGATTCTTCGTTTGTTGTGGTGGCTATGTTGTTCATTGATGTTCCCACTATTTAAATAATAAAGTTTGGCATCTAGTAAAAAAGCTGCGCCGGAATTATACACATAAAGACTCAATCCAGAGTTGTTATGGTTTTTTAAATTGGGTATGTTATTTTGTTTCCATTCCCAGACATCAAGTTATCTATTCCATGAAAACAAAATACCGGCAGTTCGGTTTATTACTGTTGCTGCTCATCTTAATAGGCTGTAGCAAAACTATCACTTCGGCGCCGGATGTGACTTTCACCACGATCACCGGTCAAAAAATCGCTTTAAAAGACTTGCGCGGCAAGCCGGTCATTGTTACGTTCTGGGCGACCGACTGCCCGTCCTGCATCCAGGAAATTCCCGACTTAATCGACATCTACAATCAATACCATGCCAAAGGCCTTGAGGTGATTGCCGTTGCGATGTATTACGATCCGCCTAACCACGTCGTCGATATGACTAAGGCCAAACAGTTGCCCTACCCTGTGGCGCTGGATTTGAATTCGGAACATGATCACGCTTTCGGCGGCATCATGTTTACACCCAGCACTTTTTTGATTGCACCTGACGGTTCGGTTTTAAAAAAAGAAATCGGCCTTTTCGACTTGACAAAAATGAAAACAAATATCGAATCACTACTTAAAGGCTAGTTCATGCTCTGGTTAAAAGCGTTACACCTGATTTTTATGGTCACCTGGTTTGCCGGCTTGTTTTACCTGCCGCGTCTGTATGTTTATCATGCGATGAGCGTTGACGGGATCAGCAATGAGCGCTTCAAGGTCATGGAGCGCAAGCTGTTCTTCGGCATCATGACGCCGGGCATGATAGCGACTTTGCTGTTCGGCATCTGGATGCTGGTGGCTTACGACTGGGCTGTTTATGCTCATGCCGGTTGGCTGCATGCCAAACTGGCGTTGCTGGCGCTGACGTTGGTTTATCATTATTTTTGTTATTTGTGGTTGCTTGATTTTAAACATGATAGCAACCGACGCAGCCATGTTTTTTACCGCTGGATGAATGAAGTGCCGGTGTTGTTTCTGGTCGGCATTGTAATCCTGGCGGTTGTTAAGCCTTTTTGATGGTACAAATGATTTAAACTATAGCGTCCACATTTTAAAGAATACTTATGAACCTATCTGACTTTACTCACGGCGCCTATATTGCCGGCCTCTTCGGCGGCTTATTGATTGGCATAGCCGCCGCAATGTTTGTGTTATTGAATGGCCGGATTGCCGGGATTAGCGGGATTTTAGGTGGATTGCTTCACGCTGCCCAGGGCGACAAATTCTGGCGCATCATGTTCCTACTCGGCATGGCGGTTTCGCCGTATCTCTATCAAATCGCTTCCGATCTGCCTGCGGTGACCATTGAAGCAGACACCGCGCAATTGATCATTGCCGGCCTGCTGGTGGGCCTTGGCACCAGCTATGCATCCGGCTGCACCAGCGGCCATGGCGTTTGCGGCATTTCCCGCGGATCGATTCGCTCCATTGCAGCAACGCTGACTTTCATGATGGCGGGTATTATCACCGTCTATCTGACTCGTCACCTGACAGGACTCTAATCATGTTGAATCTTAATGCTTTTGTCGTTGGTCTGCTGTTCGGGCTGGGCCTGATCATTTCCGGCATGACTGATCCTGCGAAAGTCATCGGTTTTCTGGATTTGGCCGGAACGTGGGACCCGTCGCTCGCATTCGTCATGGCAGGCGCCATCCTGATTGGAGCTATTGGCTTTACTATCGCTAAAAAGCGTCAGTTCAGTTTGCTTGGCGCCCCTATGCGCTTGTCCTCGGCAACCAAGCTGGATGCCCGTTTGTTGTTAGGCAGCCTGGTGTTTGGCATCGGCTGGGGGCTTTCAGGGTTTTGCCCGGGGCCTGCTGTGGTAAGTGCTGCCGCGGGGCAACCCAAAGCATGGCTATTCGTTGTGTCGATGCTGTCCGGAATGGCTCTGTACACCCTGCTTGAGCGGCGCGAAAAATGATGTTTTTAACCTCGAAGAAACGAGACGCATCGTGGCAAGTAGCTGACAAAAAACTTTAACCAACGGATACACGGAATCAAATCATGACTTTAAAAAAATTTTCCCTAAGCGTGGCTTTCACATTTCTCAGCGCTTTTAATATTTGGGCGCAGGCCGATCCGACTGCATTTACTTCGGGAAGCTATCAGCAAATATTGGCCGCCAACGCCGACCGGCCATTCATGCTGGTGATCTGGTCCATTAATTGCCCTTCCTGCCTGAAAGACATGGAGCTGTTAAGTAACATTCATAAGAGCAGGCCCGATCTTAAAATGATCATGCTGGCGGCGGATGAACCGGGCGCAACCGAACAAATTCAGCAAATTCTGAAAAAGCATCAATTAACCGGCATTGAAAACTGGGCTTATGCCGATGACAATACCGAAAAGCTGCAATATGAAATCGATCCCAAATGGTATGGCGAACTGCCTAGAACCTATTTCTTCGATAAAGCTCATCAGCGCACCGGAGTTAGCGGTGTGTTGACCCAGGAAGACTACGATGCCATGTTCGCCAAGATTCTGTAATTTTGACTAAATAAGTACATTTTTAAGCTTGTGATAAAAAGTTACGTTAAAATGGCCTCTATCTTAATAGCAGCTAGAGGTCATTTTTTATGTGCAAAAAAATAGTTCCAATTCTGGTTATCCTCTTATTAAACGCTTGCGCCACCAGCCCTACAGGCAGAACCCAGTTTGTTTTCCTGCCCGATGCACAAATCAATCAAATGGGCCTACAGGCTTTTAATGATCTGAAACAACAAAAACCTGTCAGCGCCAACAGTCAATACAACCAGCTGGCAACTTGCATTGCTCGGGCAATTACGCAGGAAACGGGCGGCAACTGGGAAGTAGTGGTCTTTGAAGATGCCTCGCCTAACGCTTTTGCCTTGCCCGGCAATAAAATCGGCGTACACACCGGAATGCTCGCATTGGTCGATAATCAGGATCAATTAGCAGCGGTCATCGGCCATGAAGTCGGGCACGTCCTTGCCAAGCACAGTAATGAGCGGGCCTCGCAAGAAATGGCGGTAAGTTCAGGCATGAGCGTCATTCAGGCCGTCAGCGCACCGCAAACCGTGATGGGTCAGGCAGCGCTCGGCATGCTGGGTATTGGCGCGCAATACGGCATACTGATGCCCTACAGCCGTGTGCACGAAAGCGAAGCCGACAAGATCGGCCTGGATTTAATGGCCAGAGCGGGCTTTGACCCCCGCCAAAGCATCGGTTTATGGCAAAAAATGGATCGGGCAGCGCAAGGTCAACAGCCTATAGAATTCATGTCGACTCACCCTTCACATGCCACACGCATTCAAGATCTGGAAAAGAACATGCCGCAAGCGATGGGACTGTTTCAGCAAGCCCAAGCTGCGGGTAAACAACCGCATTGCAACTGATCAATGACCCCAAATTTTAAGCATTTACATCCCTACCCGTTTGAGAAGCTGGCGCAACTTAAACAAGGTATTACTCCGCCTGCAAACAAGCCGCATATCGCCCTGTCTATGGGCGAGCCAACGCATGCTACGCCGCACTTGATTCAGGAAGCACTGCTGACCCATTTGCATGGCTTGGCTAACTACCCGACGACTAAAGGCATACCCGAACTCAGGCAGGCGATAGCCGGATGGATCAGTCGGCGTTTTCAGATTCCGGCTGAAGGCATTAATCCCGAAACCCAGGTTTTACCGGTCAACGGCACCCGCGAAGCGTTGTTTTCCTTTGCCCAGTGTCTTATCGATCCGACTGATACCAAACCTGTCGTGATCATGCCGAACCCGTTCTATCAGATTTACGAAGGCGCGGCCTTGCTGGCAGGGGCGGAACCCTATTACATGAACACGCTGGAAGATTCCGGTTATTTGCCGGATTTTGATGCGGTGCCGGATGAAGTATGGCAACGCTGCCAGTTGATTTATATCTGTTCGCCCGGCAACCCGACCGGTTCGGTGATGGATCAAGCCAGCCACGAAAAACTGCTGAAACTGGCGGAAAAGCATGATTTCGTCATCGCCTCCGACGAGTGCTACACCGAAATTTATGACGACGAGAACAATCCACCGCCCGGCCTGCTGCAAACAGCCTATAACATGGGCAACACGGCGTTTAAACGCTGCGTTATTTTCCACAGCTTGTCCAAGCGCTCCAATGCGCCCGGCTTGCGCTCAGGCTTTGTCGCGGGCGACGCCGAGATATTGAAATACTATTTTCAATACCGGACTTATCACGGTTGTGCCATGCCGCTGCCTACCCAACATGCGAGCATTCAGGCTTGGCAGGATGAACGCCACGTTATCGAAAACCGCCGTTTGTACCGCGAGAAGTTCGCTGCGGTCATCGACATTTTGGGCGATGTCTGCATCGTCATCAAGCCGCCGGCCAGTTTCTACGTCTGGCTGAAAACGCCGATTGCCGATACCGAATTTGCCAAGCAACTGTTCGCCCAGCAAAACATCACTGTGCTGCCCGGCAGTTTTCTATCTCGCGATTGCGATGGTGTTAATCCCGGCCTTAACCACGTCAGAATTGCGCTGGTTGCGCCATTGGACGAATGCGTAGAAGCCGCGCAACGCATAAAAAATTTCCTTAACTCTTTATAAAAGAAACCATGTCACAACTAGAACAAATCATTAACGACGCCTTTGAAAACCGTGCCGACATTTCCCCTACCAGCGTTTCCGCTGAAGTGCGCGCAGCTGTCGAAGAAGCGATCAATTTACTGGACAGCGGCAAAGCCCGCGTCGCCGAAAAAACCAGCGGTGACTGGGTTACCAACCAATGGTTGAAAAAAGCCGTGTTGTTGTCGTTCAGAATCAATGAAAACAAACTGATGGACGGCGGCAACACACGCTATTACGACAAGGTCGACAGCAAATTCGCCAACTACAGCGAAGAAGATTTCGCCAAGGCCGGCGTGCGCGTCGTACCGAACGCGGTTGCCCGTCGCGGTTCCTACATCGCACCGGGGGCCATCTTGATGCCGTCCTACGTGAACATCGGCGGCTACGTGGACAGCGGCACCATGGTTGATACCTGGGTGACAGTCGGTTCTTGCGCGCAAATCGGCAAGAACGTGCATTTGTCTGGCGGCGTCGGCATCGGTGGCGTTCTGGAGCCGTTGCAAGCCGGCCCGACCATCATTGAAGACAACTGCTTTATCGGCGCGCGTTCGGAAATCGTTGAAGGCGTTATCGTTGAAGAAGGCTCGGTCATTTCAATGGGCGTTTACATCGGCCAAAGCACCAAAATCTACAACCGCATGACCGGCGAAATCAGCTATGGCCGCATTCCTGCCGGTTCGGTTGTCGTCTCGGGCAACCTGCCATCAGCAGACGGCAAATACAGCCTATATTGCGCGGTTATCATCAAACAAGTCGATGAAAGAACACGCAGCAAAACCGGAATTAATGAGTTATTGAGAGATTAATTGTCGCCGGGTGCAGGCCACGCTTTGCACCCATCGTTATCTATCTCGCGGATGACGCAAGCATTCCTTGCGTCATCCCAATCGACACAACCACTTATATAGTAAACAATGATTAACAATGATGTATTACGCCGGATACGCTACGCTTTAGAGCTTAAAGATCAGACCATGATCGAGATCTTTGCCTTAAGCGGCGCAGAAATAAGCAGGGACGAGCTGCGCAATCTGCTCAAAAAAAATAATGAACCGGATTTCGTTCCGCTTAATAATAAGCTGATGGAACAGTTTTTGGACGGACTGATTGTTTATAGAAGAGGCAGGCAGGAGAACCCTTCCGCTCAGGAAAAAAAACCGGAACCGTTAACCAATAACACCATACTCAAAAAACTGAGAATTGCCCTGGAATTTAGAGAAGAGGATATGCTTAACACCCTGAAACTGGCTGATTTTGAACTATCCAAAGGCGAACTCAGCTCATTTTTCAGGCAAAAAGGCCATAAACATCACCGCGAATGCGGCGACCAGGTTTTAAGAAACTTTTTACAAGGTCTTACCATTCGTTTTAGAGAACAGGACTGATAGCAGTCCTGTTTGCATCCTTTCAATAACTTAACCGAGGCCAATACCATGAGCGAACAAATTTCAAACAATGCCATCATTTACGCCACACTTGCTTTAAACAGCGAAGTCGCCCTGCAACACGAATATTTGGATTCACCTGACGTTCCTGAAGATGAGCGGGAAAACGAAGAAGAAATCCTGGCTGATCTGGAACAAGCCTTCATGGAGTTCGTCGACCTTTACAAAAACCGCTGTAAATCAGACAAACAACTGCCCAGCATAGACGAATTGCTGAACAGCCAATTGTAAGTTCCCTATAGAATCGACGATGCCGCCTGTCAGATTGCTGGCTATCTCAGGTAGTCTGCGCGCCGCATCGTTGAACTCTGCATTGCTGAGAGCCGTTATCGCCCTGGCACCTAGCAATGTTTACGTCGAGCTGTATACCGGACTGGGCAATCTGCCGCTGTTCAATCCCGACCTTGAAATAGCCGCTTCGCCAGCGGTCGCCGATTTTTACGCGCGTGTTCTTGAAGCGGACGGCGTTATCATCGCCAGCCCCGAATACGCTCACGGCGTAACGGGAGCGATGAAAAATGCCTTGGACTGGATGGTCGGTAGCGAAGCTTTTGTCAACAAGCCGGTTGCGTTACTGAATGCGTCGCCGCGAGCCACTATCGCCCAGGTATCTCTCAAGGAAACGCTGACCGTCATGTCGGCTCAAATCGTTGAATCAGCCTCAATTACCTTACCTATCATCGGCTCTAACCTCGACGAATCCGGGATTAATGCGCACCCCTCCATTTCAACATCAATTCGAGCGATGCTACGAAACTTCCATACGGAGATTGTAAATTTGCAAAACCAACAAACTCATACCCTTTACGGCATAAAGAACTGCGATACCGTTAAAAAAGCGCGTATCTGGCTGGATCAAAACGGCATCAGCTACCGTTTCCACGATTTTAGAACCGACGGTTTGACGCCCGAGCTGCTACAGCATTTTGCAGATGGTTCAGACTGGACAAAACTGCTTAACCGCAGCAGCACCAGCTGGCGGCAACTCAGCGCCGAACAGCAAAGCGACCTGACCCAGGAAAAAGCCATGCAGCTAATGCTGACCACCCCTACCCTGATTAAACGCCCGGTTTTAGATACCGGCAACAAACTCATCATTGGCTATACCGCCAAGGATGGTGGGTATGCCGCAAGCCTGCCGGGAGCAGGCGCGGCAAAAACCGAGAACAAACATACTGAATGACTATGAGCGACACACTGGAACTCCTTAAAGACCTTATCAGCCGCGAGTCGGTTACCCCAAAAGATGCCGGTTGCCAGGATGTGCTGGCCGCACGCCTAACCAAACTGGGCTTCAAAGAAGAACGCCTGGACTTTGACGACACCCAAAACCTTTGGCTCAGGCGCGGCGACGCCAAGCCGTTGCTGACCTTCCTAGGCCACACTGATGTCGTGCCTACCGGCCCGGCAGATGCCTGGGTTTCGCCGCCTTTTGAGCCGACCATTATCGGCGACAAGCTTTACGGCCGCGGCGCCGCCGATATGAAAGGCGGCATCGCCTGCTTTATTACCGCCGTCGAGCGTTTTATTGCCAAACACCCGGATCATCAAGGCTCTATCGCGGTGATGATGACCAGCGACGAAGAAGGCATCGCGACTAACGGCGTAGTTAAGGTCGTCGAAGTACTGGAACAGCGCAACGAGAAAATAGACTGGTGTTTGGTTGGCGAGCCGTCCAGCGACAAGAAGATCGGCGATGTGATTCGCGTCGGCCGGCGCGGCTCCTTGTGCGCCAAACTGTGTATCAAAGGGATTCAAGGCCATGTTGCCTACCCTGAACTGGCAGACAACCCGATTCACAGCTTCGCTCCGGCCTTAAAAGACCTGACCGAGGAAGTCTGGGATCACGGCAATGAGTTTTTCCCGCCGACCAGCCTGCAGGTTTCCAATATCAATGCCGGCACCGGCGCGGAAAACATCATCCCCGGCAGCGTCAACGTGCAGTTCAACCTGCGTTTTTGCACCGAACTGGATGAGGAAACCATCAAGCAACGCACCCATGCGATACTGGACCAATACGACTTTAAATATGAACTTGAGTGGCGTTTATCCGGCAACCCATTCCTAACCGCACCGGGCAAATTGACCGATGCCGCCCATGCCGCAATCAAAACCGTTACCGGCTTTGAAACCCTGGACGATACCGGTGGCGGCACCTCGGACGGACGCTTTATCGCCCCGACCGGCGCGCAGGTTATCGAACTCGGCCCGCTGAACGAAAGCATCCATAAAATCAATGAAAATGTCGGCATAGACGATTTGGAGATTTTGTCCGACATTTATGAAAACATACTGATTAATTTGCTGACTTAGGCCAGGCAGGCATTACAATTGCCGGCGCACAAGCTCAGACTTGCGTGCTGGCAATATCGCAATGGCAAACAGGTAATGTCATCTGCATTTTAGTTTCAAAAAGGATTCTGTTTTATATGGCTAATTTTAATACCCATCTCTTCACTGCTACGGCTGCCAGCATCGGGGCTGCGCTAGTTGCCGAAAATATCCATCTGATTACGCCTGCTCATATACCCTGGCTTGTTTTTCTGGGCACATTAGGCGGACTGTTGCCTGATATTGATGCGAACAATTCAAAACCGGTAAAACTGTTGTTCAACGTATTGGCGTTAACGGGCGTAGCGGCTGTACTCTATACGGTTAAAAGCAGTTACGCTCCTCATCATCAGTTAATATTGATTGCAGTAGGCACTTACCTGTTCATTCGCTACGGTATGTTTGCCTTGTTTAATAAACTCACCGATCATCGCGGCGTATTTCATTCAATTTTGGCGGCCCTGTTTTTTTCGTTGTTAATGACCTGCATCAGTTTTTATTTTCTGCATTGGAGCGCGCTACTTGCATGGTTAAACGGTATTTTTATTGCCTTGGGACTTGTTGTTCATTTGCTATTGGATGAGCTCTACAGCACGGATTTATCCAATTTAAGAATGAAAAAATCCTTTGGCACCGCGTTGAAGTTATTCAGTTATAACAACATGACGGCCACAGCATTAATGACTATTTGTACATTAATGCTGTATTCGATAGCGCCATCCCCTACGCCATTGATTAAAAAATGGAAAAGAACTCAATGGAATAATTATTTGGCACAAGTCAGTTTTGAAGTATCTGACAATCGACTGGACAAGCAGCGAGAACAGAGAAACATTCGCCACCTCATGAAGCTATAAACGTAACCGGATATTTTGGACTGATAACAGGAACAAGACCATGCTTGAGCATTTGCGCTTATTAAGCCGTTATAACCAAGGGGTGAACGAAAACTCTACAACACCGCTGCCCAATTAACTTGCCAGGAATCGCAAAGCGTTTTTCGGCTCGTTGCTGGGCACTCTGAACCATATCATGGTAGCCGACATTATCTGGTTGCAGCGCTTTTCCGAACATCCAGCCCAACATCCTGCATTGGATCGGCTTCGCGCAATGCCCAAACCGCAGGCCCTTGCGCAAACCTTGCATGACGACTTTTACTGCATTAAGCGAAGAGCGCCGGCAGCTCGACAGCACGATCATAGCCTGGTACGAGCAACTTAGCGCATCCGACCTGAATCATAAACTCGCGTATCGCAATATGAAAGGCGTAGCGTCGGTCAAAAACTACGGCAGCCTGATGCTGCATTTCTTTAATCATCAGACTCATCATGGAGGTCAGACAACAACCTTGCTGTCGCAACAGGGCTTGGACGTCGGCATCACCGATTTACTGGCCTTGATACCGTCACACTAAACCTGCTAAGAACCGGTATTTTCTTTATCGCCCAGTTTCTTGGTTAACATTGAAATGCCTATCGGCACCAGCACGACGACGCCTAACGCCATAAACAAATACCGCTTCCAGTGGGATTTATCTTCTTCAGCACCAACGACAAACGGCAAATGGGTATCCTGTTTTTCGCCGTCGTGAACGATGGTCACATGCGCAAGATAATCACCGGCGCCGTATTTGGAAAAATCGATATCCGCCTTAACCGTTCCGGTTTTAATTTTCTGCGGCTCCTGATAATAAATGCGTGTCCCTTCGGGTTCTTTTGTCACTTCAAATTCTATTGAAAGATCCCTGAGCTTCTTGCCTTCATAATCGAAAATCAGGTTGGTCAGTCCTACATTGGGAATAAAGCGGCAAAACCCCTCGGTTTGGGTAAATGTCGGCGTATAAGCGGTAAAGTGAATAACTTCGGGGCCGACCTTGATGCGGCAAACATCAACCTCGTCAGGCGCGCCTCGGTGGCTGTAGCTAGGCGCGGAGAATAACGCGCATAAACATAATACTGACAAAGCAGTCCAAGACTTGGTCGTCAAACATTTGCCGTGTTTATTTTGTTTATTATTGGGCAGAGTAGGTAGCAAGTGTGGTGGCATTATGAATCCCTCTTTTGCTGGCTGAAAAATAACGCTAAAAAACGCCGTGAATAAAACCGGTATAAGCAAAAGATTACATTAAACGTTATAACCAATACGTCGTCAAACTTTAGTAGGAATATCAATCGGAAAGCTGATTTAACGTATCTACAGCAACGCGTATTTAAGCAAGGCTGGGCATGCTTGACCGACAAATCCAGAGTCAAATACGGAGTAAAACACTATCACTATTACAGTCTCCGTCTTACGTCTTTCCTAAGAAGTCCCATCATGTGTAATTTGATGTGCTTTGTGCTCATCCCATTCTATGCCCTACTTTCATTGCATGAAATGTCAGCCTTTGTCAGGAACGGTCAGGAAACGTCAGTTCAAAAAGTGCCAAAAGGACTAACCTTCCCTCAGGCAAATAAGTGCACAAACGTTGAAATAATGTCAGGACAGAACTTTGTTGTGTTTTATGTTGCTAATTTGATAGCCAAGAGCATACCTGGATCTATCTTTAAGCAATTCAATTAAGTTGTTGCAGGCACAAATTACAGTTTTTTCTGTAATGCACAAGGCGCTTACCTTAATGCACCTAATAATGGAGCTATAGTCAGCATTTTTAATCCACTTGAAGGCGAACCCCACGTCACCCAAATCACCGTGGTTTCGCATTGACTTAAATCTCCCAGCATAGAGAAAGATTTTCCCTAAATATCTGCTTATAAAATAAGCAGATATTTTTAATCAGTAATCAACGCAATCGGGGCTTGGCTGTTTCCGATGCTGTGCCGCTTAAGCACTTAATGTCGTGGTTGTGATTATTTTTTGCAGGTGACAAAACCGTCCAATCAGCGTCATGTCTTCAATTTTTTCTTTAGACACCTATCAACCAAATTTGCCCGGCAGCCATCCTTTCTCCACACAACGCCTAAAACACCAGGCGTCGGCAGTCTCTGTCTTATAGCTCCAAAAAAACCAGCCGAGATATTTTTCGAAGGTGAGCAACTGCGTGGCGGCGTAGCCCCGGTAGGCAACGTCCATTTGGAAATCGTCCATCTCTTGCAGCCCGTAATTGAATGATCCCTCTGTCCACAGCGAAACGAATTTTAAATCCAGGCCCAAACTCCATTCGCCAACATAGGTCCAGCCTAGTTCGTTAATAATCTCATCGGCTTCATTTTTCCAATCGACGCAGGATTTTTGCAGGTGTCCGTAAATATCGTTATCGATGTCTTCGCGAACAAAACATTGGTAGCGATGGATGTCGAGCACTACGTTACTGAATTCCGGTTCGGTCAAAAATCCGCTGTATTCGCGGAACGACCGAAATCCGTCGTGGTAAATCACGGCAACGTCTTCAGGTCGGCAGTATTTGCGAATGCGGTGATAAGCGTCGACGGTATATTTTTTCAATATCCCGGTGTCGATCTCCCAGTGCGGCTCATTCAATACTTCGATGGCATGCAAGGCGGAGCGGGTGTGGTAGCGTTCGGCCAGCCGCTCCAGAACGTTAAGTGAATGCTCGATATATTCGGGCTGGGTGTGCCATTCGCAAACGCCTTGAATACCGCCGTTATCGAAGCCGTTCTGACAACCGGGCGCGGCGTGTAAATCCAGCACTACCAGCAAGCCCAGCTCTTCGACCCAGTCAAAGGCGCGGTCCAAAACGGCTATGCCGCCCTGAACGTACGGATAGGGATATTTGCCGTAGCTGGCATGATAAGGATAGTCAGGACCGAATATCCAATGGCCTAGCGGTATCCGCACCGCATTGATGCCGACATTGGCCAGCCAGACGAAATCTTCGCGAGTGATGAAAGCGTCCCAATGCTTCTTTAGCGCCTTCTCCGCATTGGCTCCCATTTCAACGCAATAGCTGGTTTCATCAACCGCTTCCAGCCCCTCGAAAACACTGGGCGCCATCCATTTTTCAAGAACCAGCCATCCGCCAAGATTAACGCCGCGCACTTTTTTGCCGCATTTCTGCCCAAAATCATGCTTCATTTATATCCAAGCGTTAAAGACAGGGTTTACAACATAATCCGGCGCTGATGAAAGCCCTCCGCCAACGGTTCGTTAGTAATTGTCAATATCGCGGCATCCGGCAAGCTTTGGGTAATCAAACGCAGCATTTTCATTTCCCAGGCAGAATCGAGCGAATCCATCGCCTCTTGCAGCAGAATCCATTTGGGTTTCTGCAACAGCAATCGAACCACGCCCAAGCGCTGCTGCTGCTCACGGGAAAGCGCTCCGGCCCAATTATCGACACGGTCGAGCTGCTCCTTCAATTCTTCCAATCCTACCAGTTCAAGCATCTCTTCAAGCAGGCACTCGGCAGATTCAGAATTGATGTACGGGTAACAGATTGCCGTCCGCAAGGTTCCGGCCGGCAAATACGGCCTTGGCGGCATAAAAAACACCGGATCGCGAGGCAATTCAATAACCCCTTCTCCCCATGGCCAGAGACCGACTATCGCCTTAAATAACTTGGAGCCGGTAAAAGCATTGCCGGTTACCAGTACGCGCTCACCCGGCCTGATTTCGATATTTATGGCCGATACGCAGACAACGCCGTCAAGCCGGATAATGCTTGTATCGCGGAGCCGCAGCACATCCTCATCTGTTTTTTTCAGCTGAATATGGTGCGGAGCATGAAGTATGATTTCCTGCTCCAGTTGCTCCAGACCATTAGCCAATCCCAACACTCGTTCAACCGAAGCCCGCCACTCAGCAACTCTGGCCATATTATCAACCGGCCAAGACAATGCTCCAGCCGTTTGCTGGAATGCCTGTGCTGATTGCATCAAGGCACCGAGCGAAATACTACCCAGAATATAGCGAGGCGCAGACACCAGAATGGGAAATGCCATCGACAATACCGAATAGCCGGAGGTGAGCATGAACAGATGCGACCAGGCAAGCGTCTGGCGCTGCCAAGCATGGACAATGTCGTTAAAAAGGGCAATAAAACGATTCTGCTCATTGGCTTCACCATGAACCAACGCAATTGCCAGGGAATTCTCCCGTGCAGTGACCAAACCGAACCTGAAATTGGCTTCCATGGTTTGTCTGTCATCCGTCGCCATAGTATAGGGCTTGCCCAGCCACCAACCCAAAGTGGACGCGCAGGCCGCATAAATGATAGCCAGCCAGACCAAATGCCCGTGAACGGGGATTTCCAGGAACAGCAAATTAAGCATAACAGTGCCGGAAAGCGTCCAGAGTATCTGGGTAAAACTGATCAGCAGCAACAAGCAATAAACTAAAGAGTGACAAAGTTCAATAGCGGATTCAGTTGCAATACGGATATCTTCGGCGATTCGTCCGTCGGGATTATCGTGCGTCCCCTGAATATGAGTCACCAGATAATGGCGGCCATCCGCCATCCATTTACTGATCAAATGGTGTGTTAACCAGCTTCGCCAATCCAGTTGCAGCCGTCTCTTAACTTTAAAATGAGCGGTAGTGACCGCTATGTTGGCGGCAAAGATAAACACAATGAGAACGATCTGCGTAATTAAACCGCTCATTGAACGTTGTTCAAGGGCATTAAAAAGATCGGCACTCCATACTGTAATGAATACCGCAATGCCGATCTGCATCACGGTAAGCATGAATAAAGCCAGCGCCAAGCTGCGAATCATGGATTTATTTTCAGAATGCCAAAAAGGCCCCGCTAACCGAATGAATTGGATGAAAAACCCGTTTGAAAGTTGCAAAGAAAACTCCGGTATTTGGGTGGGAAGTAATATAAAGACGCGGCTTTTTATTCTTTATAGTATGCCTTGTCTTTACCAGGCAGCAATTTTAGTGGAATTTCCCCGAAATTCACACCTTTGTAACCTAATTAGTAACAGCGGCTGGATGGATAGATCACGGCAACAAGAAAGACGCGAAGCTTTTTGGACTTGGCTTTATGGCCGGTTTTATGCCTCCACGCTTGGATTTATCAGCTCCAACACTGCAATTTCCGGGTAACAATTGAACCTAATCGGCAAAATAGCCCAGCCGATTCCACGGCTAATAAACAGCGGCGTTCTGGGGGTGGCGATAAGACCGCTCGAATAGGCTTTGTTTTTAACAGGTAGCTTCGGAGCCCCCAAAAAAGGAAGCACAACTTGGCCGCCATGGGTATGGCCGCTTAACACTAAAGATAACGGCGTTTCAAACTCCGTGTCGACCGAGTCCGGATTATGGGCCAGCAGTATCCGGCAGTCTCCCTGGTCCGATCCTGAAAAAGCCCGGTCGATGTTCAACCTGTCCGCCCAAAAGTCCCCTGCTCCGCCGATCAAGATCCTGTCTTTACCCTTGTAGATCGGCTTGCATTGATGGCGGATATTCTGACCTGAGCGTTCCAGCCAATACATCGATCTGTTGGTATCGGCCCAATGATCATGATTGCCCAATACCGAGTAGACGCCGTACCTTGCACTCAGTTTGGACAACACAGGCCACACTTTATCGATTTCCTCAATCGTATTGCGTTCATGGACATAATCGCCCGTGCATACAATGGCATCCGTGTTCAACTGATTAGTCCGGCGCACAATTTCTTCAACAAATGACTGTGAGACAAGAAACCCCAAATGAATGTCTGTCAAGTGAGCCAGCGTAAAGCCATGAAATGAAAGCGGCAGATTAGGGATCGGGACTTTGTACCGGTTCACCTGCACGATGTTTCTCTCGATAAATACAGGGTAGCTTCCTGCGAAAATAAAAGCGCCGCCGGAAAATGCTGATTTAAGAAAAGCTCTTCTGTTCATACGAATATTCCGAGTTAAGTTAATACACTATAGCGTTGGGTATGAATAACAGATTATCGCTTCACACTGACAGTCGCAAATTTGCGTAGCTCCTCCAACAGCAACATGGCCAGAGCGAAAGGCAATATAAACAGCCATACGTCGGGCGCGATCGGCCGGGTGCCGAAAACCATGTTGCCCCAGGCGGTGTAGTCAATGCCCAGTATCAAAATTATTTCCAGTGCGATGCCCCAGAGTATGATGCGATTATCGAACAAGCGGGCACCGAACACACTGCGACCCGATGTTTTGCAAAGAAATACATTGACGATTTGGGTGACAATAATGGCACTCAGGCAGGCTGTTGTGGCCTGAAGATATAAAGGATCGTGGCTAGCCAAACCCTCGCCCCATTGCCAGCCGCCGCTGTGCAGCACAAAGAAATAAGCCGCCATCGAGACAATCGCTTCCATGACCCCCAAAAAAGCATATGCGTATAACAGCAAGCGCCAGTTGAGCAGTCGCTCATTACGCGGACGCGGCGGCCGGCTCATGCTACCCGGCTCGGGTTTGGCGGCCCCCAATCCCAAAGCAGGCAGCATATCCGTTCCCAAATCGACCGCCAAAATCTGGATGATTGTCAAAGGCAGCGGTATCTTAAGCAGCGCAAAAGCCAGATAGGGAATGATTTCCGGGATGTTGGACGTCAGGATATAAGTCAAAAACTTGCGGATATTTTCGTAAACGGCACGGCCTTCCTCAATCGCTGCGATGATGCTGGCGAAATTATCATCCAGCAAAATCATATCCGCGGCCTCCTTGGCGACGTCGGTTCCGCTGATGCCCATGGCAATGCCGATATCCGCCAGTTTCAGCGCCGGCGCATCGTTAACGCCGTCGCCTGTGACTGCCACGACGTGTTTTTTCTTTTGCAAGGCCGCAACAATTCGCATTTTCTGGTCCGCACCGACACGCGCAAAAATAATGTCCTGAGCATTCAGAGCCAAGCGCAGCTGGGTTTCTGACAATTTTCGCAACTGATCGCCGGTAATCACCACAGGGTTGTCCGTTTGAATCTGGCCAATCTGCCGACCAATCGCCGTGGCGGTAATTGGGTTATCCCCCGTCACCATGATTACTTTGATGCCTGCCTGACGGCACCTCTTTATTGCTTCGGGCACCTCCGCCCTGGGCGGATCTTCCAGGCCGACCAACCCCGTCAAAATCAGGTCTTGTTCCTGCGCTGCACCGTCGCGTTCCTCTTCCAACTTTCGCCAGGCGAAGGCCATCACCCGAAAGCCTTTATTCGCCATCTGTTCCTGGGCTTTAACAAAATCCTGCCGGATTTCTGCGGTCAGCGCCACTAACTCCTCGCCGATCTGCACTTGCTTGCAAAGCGGCAGCAGCATTTCCAGAGCGCCCTTGCTATAAAGCACCAAGCCTTTAGGGGTCTGATGAATGGTGGACAGCCGTTTTCGGTCAGTATCGAAGGGCACTTCGTTGATCTTGGGATAAGCAACCGTTTCACCCAGACAGTTCTTTGCCATCCGCACCAGCGCAATTTCCATCGGGTCGCCCAGGGTCTGGGGCTTGCCGGCGACTACGGTTTCTTTCAAATTTTGGCAAAGCAACGCATCTTCAAAAAAGCGGCGATAGGTTTTTGCCAACTGCGGCTGCCGCTGCACCTCGTTTGGCGTGAACATTTTCCCGCCCAGATAAAGCGCGCACACAGCCATGCGGTTTTCGGTCAGTGTGCCGGTCTTGTCAGTGCAGATCACTGTCGCAGAACCCAAAGCTTCCACCGACGGCATATGCCTAATCAACGCATTGCGTTTAGCCATGCGCTGGGTCGCCATCGACAACGACAAAGTGACCGTCGGCAATAATCCCTCCGGCACATTGGCGACGATAATGCCGATCGCAAAAATAAAATTGTCCCAAAACGACAGGCCCATGCCGCGCCCGATAAAGAAAAACACTACGCCCAACGTCAAGGCAAGCACCGCGATAAGACGGCTCAGGCGCACGATTTCCAATTGCAAGGGTGAAACGGTTGGAACGGCGGTTTGCGTTAAATGGGCGATTTTGCCGAATTCGGTATGCATCCCGGTTGCAAACACCACAGCTCTGCCCTCACCGGACACTATCGATGTTCCGGCTAATAAAGTATTGCGGCTATGCTCCAGATTTTCTTCCACGGAAGGCTCGACATCGCGAGCCTGCGGCCTGGATTCCCCGGTGACGGTGGCGTTGTTGACGCGCAGCAAGAAAGATTCGAGCAAACGGCAGTCTGCCGGCACGTTGTCGCCTTCCTGCAATAGAATCACATCGCCGGGGACTAAACCTGCGGCTAAAATCAGTCCGACCTCGCCATCCCTAAGCACTTTGACATAATAAGGCAGCAGCTTTTGCAACGAGGAAATGGCGCATTCGGCGCGGTATTGCTGCCAGAATGAAAACAGGCCGTTGATCAAAATCACGCCGAGCACCGCGTAGCCCAGCGTAGCCATGCCGCCGCCCGGTTGCATGGCTTCAGCGAAAAACGCCAGACCCGCCGCCAGCCACAGTATCAATGCAAAAAAATGGGTAAATTCCTTGATGAAACGGAGTATCAACGGTTCGCACCGCACCTTCTCAACCCGATTCGGCCCGTACTCGTCCAGTCGGAACTCGACCTCGTCCTTAGACAAGCCGTTATAACTGCTATGAAGGCTTGCCAGCGCCTCATCGGCAGTGAATTGATGTATTTTCATGACGACTCCCGGATACAGAAACCTGATAAAAAGCGGTTTATCTGTTTAAAATACCACGGACTTTATGATTTTTATCAAATAGCCCCTTGGAGCTTGCGTCATATGGGATTTAATGGCTCCGATGCCCTTTTTCTGGTTGGACATACCCAATTACAGCGTTATGCGTAAAAACGACGCATTAAGGCTTTGCAGTGTTTCAAGCCGGTATTGCCTATGCCAGGAAGAAGACAGTTGTGTTCCTATTTTCTGTCTCCATAACGTTTAAAGTAAAGAACGCGAAACATCGCGTCCCTCACGACTCAATGGCTAGGCTGCTTTGGGATTTGGCCCATATTCATTGTCACCGGACTGGCTGTCCAAGAACATGAAGACCAGATTGACCACAGGGACAAGAATCCACCATCCGCTTCCGCCGAGGTCGTGCATTCTTCGAATCGATACGGCAGTGGCGGGAATCAAGATAGCCAGACTGTAAACAGCGTTTGTGGCAAGGCTTAAAACTACGCCAGTTTCGAATACAGCATCTGCCAAGCCGGACACAAAGCCAATGGCCATCGCAATAATGATGTTAAAGAGCGTGAACATCCAGTATTCCTTTCGACGCGCTCTGCCCTGAAATACTGCATATTTCTTCAAAACCTCAAGATACCAGTTCATGTTTTCTCCTTATTTTTATACCCCCCGATGATTAGGTCAGGCGACAGCGGGGCGTTACTGTTGCCTGACGTTTGAAAATACCGGACTGCCTTTTTCTCACAGGCTGGTAAATTGTTGCTTGGACGTCCGTACGCTAGCTACTTTGCTTAAAATGAGTAATTACATCGCCAATTGAATGGGCCTCCGGCGCATAGACAGACATCGCCCAACCGGAAGCGGAAATGATTGCTGCGGCCAGAGCGAATGGCAACGCCGTATGACGGAAGGCAGTTTCAAGCCAGTGGCGCGTTTCAAGCCCCCGGAGTTTGCGATAGAGGCTTGCAGACAGCACACCGTCCACCAAGAGTTCTGCAAAGAGCGCCGGAGCCGAATAGACCATGTAATAGAGCATGAAGAAGGACGAGAAAACCATAGCGCCAACGAGAGCCAGGATGAACAGCGGAATAGCGAACTCCTCAGCCTCCGCAACCGCGCCGAGAGCATCGCCGACCGAGCTTCCCGACTCGCCGAATGCCAAGAAATTCTCAGCTTGCGCATCAAACGAACCACTAGCGCCCCCGCCGCCGAAATCCCGCCTCTGCCGCTATAGCAAGAGCCGGAGCATCCTGAACCGGAGGATGACGGCCCTGAATCAACGGATAAATCGGCATAATCCTCCGCCCGTGTTCTTAGCCAGAGCCACAGCAGAACCAGGAACACCAGGTAGCTAACGGCAAAGGAAGCGAGATATCTAAGCCACATTTCGATGAGGCCGGCGTGAAGAAAGAGATAGGACCCAACAAAGCCGGAAGTGCCTGTGAGCGAAACGAGCAGCATCATCTAGAGCCTTGGGAAACTGTCTCTTTCAAGTTTGCTTCGGATTCTACGGATCTCGTGATGACGATAAAACTGATGAGATATTTTCATTGCGATATCCAACATAATAGTTCAGCGGCCTTGAGCAATATTATTGCAATTCACAGACTGGGTCGAGAAATTAGCCATGAAGCCGTTCACAGTTTTAGGTTTACCTGAAGTTCAGTAGGGTACGCACCGCGTACCATTTTTAAATTTTTCCGATTTATTAAATCCGAAAGGTACGCGGTGCGTACCCTACCAGGCTGATGCGCAGCCAGAAAATACAGTCGAAACCTAAGCGGCCAGCACTAGTTTTTTATACATTTCGTTATCCCTTTATGAGTTGAAAAATTGCATAACGTATAGCTAACCGGGCGCGGCACGGAAAGCTGAAAAATAAAGCAGCCCTATAACCACGCTCTGGTTGAGCGCCATGTTGGACAGCTACTGACAAAAACGACTCCAAACGCTAGCGAAGTCCGAAACCTGTTCCTGAAGAAACGTGAGATCGGATTTGCCAGCGGAGACGAATTTTTGGAATCCTCCATAGCCCCCGAAGCCATTCTTTGAGTTGACCTCTCCGCACGTCATTGGTATTCCGTCTGTGCCCTGATGGAAGTAGACTCCACGGAACTGTGCGGAAACCGGGTCTTTGAGTTTGGCTTTAGCTGCCTCCATTCCTTTTTGCATCCACCCGATTTTCTTTGAATCTGTGGTTTTGTCATAGGCATCTTGTGACTCTGCATGTGCTGCAAAAATTAGCAGAAATCCCATAGCCGCGATAAGAACTCTCTTCATTTTGATGATCCTTTCTGTGTTGCCCAACGTAGAGCTAAGGGGCGTGCCGCTCACGGACGCTAAACGAAACCCCAAAGCTTGATAAATTACAAAACTTTAAAACCGCCATGAGGCGGCACGTCCCTTTGAGCGCCATGTTAGAGGCTGAATGTGTGACTGCAAGACATGACCCCGTTGTTTTTCCGTGATTGCAATATTAGGTGTGATTATTTACTTCCGCCCAGCTCTGGCCATAAAGAATCCCGTTCGCTCTTTAATTCTTTTAAAGCACTTTCTGTTAATTTATTAGCATTAACTAATTCCATATATTTTACATGGAAGTGAATATATGAAGTTAATGGTGCGATCTTCCTTGGCCCACCATTCTTGGCAAAGTCACATGCGGTTCTGTGATCTTCTAATGCTGCGTCATAAGCAAGCTTGTTTAAGTGTCTTTTGTTTTCAAAATAAGAGGAAATTAATATTGTTAACACTGATGCAGCTGCACCGACTATTGCGCCCACAAAGCCAGTTATAAGAGGGATGTAATCAATAGCCATTTATTTTCCTTGATGTATCTAACGCCACGGTAAGGCGACCGCCGGGCGCGAAATTTGAACAAAGCACTGAGCTTTAACAACCCACAACATTAAAACGCTTAACGGTCGGCGGGTCGCGCTTGACCGACTCGTTAGGCTTGGAGCGTTCTAAATGGCAATAACAACCCAAATAAATATAGCAATAATTGACCACAAAACATCAACCGGTAAAGATGCCGAGCGCATCTATCTTGGACACAATCAAATGACTGAGCTGCGACAATGGGCCGATGCTCATATCTATCACAAAATAGATACGCCGAACGAGACTAAGAGACAGGAATATGGTGGCCGCCAAATTTACGAGGTAGACGATGACAATCACTTGGCGGTCGCCTAACGCAAAAAGTAACCGGCTGGCCGGTGACAGTCTCCAAACAAAGTGAGGATTTATGAATAACCAAGAACCTGCGAAACCGCCCCAGGTCGGCCAGTCCGAGTTGACTGACGTGTTAGATGTGGTACACATGAAAGCGGAGATTACAAGACAGAATGATTGTTTGAGACGCAAGAACGTTGCCCTAGATGCAATGCACTGGGTTTGGTGTGATGGTGGATGCGAAACAGGAGTACATCGATATGCACCTGCCGAATTAACCGAGGAAATGGTTTTAGCAGCCGAGCGAAATACGGTGAGACTGCGAAGATGGTTTAATAACTCTGAGTTTCGCCGTAAATTTAACGCCATGACTAGCGGTGAACGTGAATTGTGGTTTGCAGAGCGAAAAAACACATCTAACGCTATGTTCAGGCGACAGCCGGACGGTTAGCCTGAACAGCAGAATGTACTTTAAAACACACTGGATTTAAACCGCGCCCGCTTCGGCGGTTCGCCTGGAACTAAGGGTTAGGCTATGACAGATTATCCCCCGCCGAAGCATGCAATTGATGGGTGGAAAATAGGCATTAAAGAGACATGGTTCACGCTCGCACGCAGAGTGCGCGACCCGTTCTGTGGATCGTCGTGGACATGCCAGAAATGCGGATATTCGCCGGGATCGTCGGATCTACCGCACCGAAAATGTATTAATTGCGGAGAACAACTGCAAGTTACAGCAGATAACCCAGAATGCCAAGAGGTTGTAGTTGAGACGACCAGCTACGGCTATAAGCTTATTTGGATAGGTGCGCCGCCTAACGTAATATATACGACATCAATTGTCGTATAAAAAAACCATGTTGTCGTATATCTCTCATAACCGTAATTTATTTAATTATTTTAATTGAACTTAGCAAAAATGAACAGGACATAGCATCAAACCAAATACGACACCTGAGCCGGGGCGGGATTGTAACCCATTCCATAACGCTTTAGCTACGGCGACAACAAGAATGACGCTTAATTTATCACAAGCCCCGCCCTACTTGAGCACGCCTCCACACAAACCGGAACAACTTACGAAACTCCTCAAAAACCAGCACGGACGACGCAACACCAGCGGCTATCAGCCAATCCAACGATGTTAATGCGGTGGTGTGGAAGATCAGCTGCGCGGGCGGCCAGTGTATGACCAGTATTTGCAGCAGTATCACCCCGAATATAGCCAGCCAGAGCAGTCGGTTGGCGCAAAAATGCTGGTTGAAAGTCGTGCCTTTTTCTGACCGGGCATTAAACACGTTGAACACCTGAAACAGCACAAAAGTAGTAAACGCCAGGGTCGCAGCATGCGCCTCGACTGTTCCCGACAGGCTTTCGGCGGCAGACGCACTGTCCCTGGCGATATCGCTCTCGCCGGTTTTAAAGCCGTAATACAAAACCCCTAAGGTACCGATAGCCATGGTCAAGCCATAACTGAAAAGATTGCCGAAACGGCTTAAGGACAGTATCTGCGCATCGGCGTTACGCGGCGGTTCGCTCATGCTGCCGGCACGGATTGGGTCAACGCCCAGCGACATGGCGGGCGGGCCGTCCATGATGATGTTGATCCACAGCAATTGCACGGCGGTAAACGGCAAAGGCAGGCCCAGCAGCGGCGCTACGGCGACGGTCAGTATGGCGCCGATGTTGGTGGACAACTGGAAGCGCACGAATTTGACCATATTATCGTAAATGCCCCGCCCCTCCTTGACCGCCTTGACGATGGTGGCGAAATTGTCATCAGTCAAGATCATGGATGCTGCTTCCCTGGCGACATCGGTACCGGTAATGCCCATGGCGATGCCGATATCGGCGCTCTTTAATGCGGGCGCATCGTTGACGCCGTCCCCGGTCATAGCAACCACATGACCGTCGGCTTTTAAAGCCTTGATGATTCTTACTTTCTGTTCGGGTGCGGTGCGGGCAAAAACGGTAATACTATTGATACGCTCGGCCAGTGCGTCGTCATCAAGGCCTGCCAATTCTTCGCCTTCGATCACATCGCCGGTCAAGCCTAGCTCCTTGGCAATGGCATAGGCCGTCACTTTCTGGTCGCCGGTAATCATTTTGACAGAGATACCTGCCTGTTGGCAAAGCTTAATGGCCTCACCGGCTTCAGCTCTTGGCGGATCCATCAGACCGACCAGCGCGACAAAAGTAAGCTCCTGTATATACTGGAACAGGTCTTTCTCCGGTTTGAAGTCGCTTGCCGGCAAGGTGCGAACCGCGACGCCTAACACTCGCAGCCCGGTACCTGCCATGCTATGGTTCTGGGCAAGCAGCTTGTCCCGTTTAACCGGTAGCGAGTTACCGTTACCGTCAACGATTGAATGGCTCAGTTTGAGCAGGACTTCAGGAGCGCCTTTGATAAACACTTTGACCTGATCGCCTTGTTGATGGAAAGTCGCCATGAATTTATGTTCGGCATCAAAAGGGATTTCAGCGATGCGCTGCAGCTGCAAACTGGCTTGTTCCTTGGCAATACCGCCTTTGGCTGCAAGCACCAGCAATGCGGCTTCCATCGGATCACCGACCGCCTGCTCGTGCTGGAAACGACTGTTATTGCATAGCGCCAAAGGCAGCAATAAATCGGCTAAATCATCGGCTGCATGGCCGCCGTCAACCGGCACTATGTCGCCGGCAATGTCATAGCCTTCGCCGCTGACCTTATAGCTTCGGTCTTTGTAAAAAACGGATCGCGCCGTCATCTGGTTGACGGTTAAGGTGCCGGTTTTGTCGGTGCAGATCACTGTCGTGCAGCCCAATGTTTCCACGGCAGTCAGGCGCTTGACGATGGCGCGCTGGCGGGCCATGCGATGCATCCCCAAAGCCAGGGTTACGGTGACTACTGCCGGCAGGCCTTCGGGAATGGCCGCTACGGCCAAGGCTATCGCGGTGAACGCCGTCTGTATCAACGGCTCTCCGCGCCACAAGGCGGTCATGAACAATAGGCCGATAACTGCAACCGCAATCAAGGCCAGGCGTTTGCCCAGGCTGTCGAGCTGTATTTGCAGCGGAGTCTCCCCGTCTTTGGCCTCGGCCAGCAGGCCCGCCAGCTTGCCGATTTCAGTATCCATACCGGTGGCAGTCACCAGCATTTTCGCTCGGCCACGGGTAACCGCGTTGTTCATATACAGCATGTTGCTACGATCGGCGAGTGGTATTGTTGCCTGCGACAATGCCTGATTCTGTTTGGCAACGGGCATTGATTCGCCGGTCAACGCGGACTCATCGACTTCGAGCGTGTGGCAGGAAATAATACGCCCGTCAGCCGGGATCTTGTCGCCCGGCTCCAGAATGACGATGTCCCCCGGCACCAGGTGGTCGGCAGGCAATTGGATATTATGGCCTTCACGGCGCACCTTGGCTTGCAACGCGAGCATATTCTTTAGCGCTGCCAGCGATTTTTCGGCCTGATACTCCTGATAAAACCCCAAAAACGCGTTAATGATCACAACCACCAGAATAACGGCGCCGTCTGTTAACTCGCCAATAGTAGCGGCCAAAACAGCGGCAACTATCAGCACCAAAATAAGAAAACTTTTAAACTGGGCTAGCAGTAAATGCAAAGCCGGGCGCGGCGGTTTCTCAGCCAACCGGTTGGCTCCGTAAAGCCTCAACCGGTCAGCGGCAGCTGTCGGGCTTAAGCCGGTAGATGCGTCCGAAGCCAACGAAGACAGTGCTTCCTCGGCCGGCTGGATGTGCCAATCGGGCTGAACCTTGGTATGTGCCTCAGCTGTCTGACTTTGTGCCTGTTTGTCGTATTTTTGCAGCTTCAGCCATGCTTGCCACACTGAAAGCAGGACAGCCAGAATGACCGGACCTAAAAACAAGCCTACAGCGCCGAACGTAGAGAGTCCTCCCAACACCCCGAACAGTACCACCAGAAAAGGTATCCGCCCCGCACCGCTGATGACTATCGGCCGGATTACGTTGTCCACTGTACTTACCGCAAGCATTCCCCACAATAATAAGCCTACGCCTTGCCATTGCTGCGCCGTCAGCATCAGCATGATGCTGATAGGCAGCCAGACCAGTGTCGCCCCCATCGGTACCATTGCTAATAACGCAGTAATTGCGCCAAACAGCACAGGAGCCTTGACACCGGCAACAGCGTAACCTACTCCGGCCAATATCCCCTGCCCCAACGCGGCAAGCACCAGGCCGTAAACTACGGCTCGCGTTGTATTTCCGGCAGCTTGCAGATAAACATTCTGATATTTTCCTAAAAACCGCACCAAGCCGTGGCGCAGCTGCTTAACCGCTTCATCGCCGTCACGGAAACAAAAAAATACCGTCACCAGGATAACGCCCAGCTTCATGATGTAGCCGCCGATGCCTCCAAGAAATTTGGCGAATTGGCCTGACCATTGTTGTGCCCAACCCGCAAACTGCGTCATGACTGCCGATTGATCATCAGTCAACCGCTCCAGCCATTTTTGCGCGACATCACCCAACCAGGGAATGCGGCTGATGAAGTCCGGCAGCTGGTAATCACCCTGCCCCAGACCGTCCCTTAATGCTTGATAAGCGACCGTCAGTTCTTCTTGCAACATGGCAACCAGCCAGAAGACGGTCAGCAAGATCACCGCTGAAATAATGGCTGTCATCAGCGCCGCACTTCGCGTTGTATTGCCGTTAAGCTTCTCTCTTAAGTAACGATAAGCCGGCCATGCCACATAAGCAATAATAAGCGCCCAAGTCAGGGTAAGCAAAAACTCACGCAGCACCATAAAGCCCAGCAATAAAAGGCAGGCCAGTAGAATGCCGGGAATGAGCCGCTTTATTGGAGTATTACCTATAGAATCATTCATATCCGCGGTTCACAAAAGTAAAAAGTAAGTAACCGAACAAAAGTTCTTCGGTATTTTGGAGTGCAAGCTCTGCTTGCAAAGCAGGCACCAAAAGTAGGCGCTTTAGGCGGAGCCTGCACTCCGGCTTTGGACCTTAGCTGAAAATTTATATCCCCGTGCTTAATGTGCCAATTTTATGTTTGACCAGCATTGTAAGCTATAGCTGTTTAATTATCAGTAATGAACGCAATGCATTATGCATTGCCTGCTATATAATGAAATCGTTATATAAAAAAACCGGCTGTCGGGAAAGATATATTAGCTCGACCCAATCCGATCACTCAGCAACTTTCATTAAATTGCGCAGCGCTTTGTAACACAGGCTGTAATTAGGAATATTGTGCATAGTCAACTTATGATTTTTTCAACCATCAGGTGATGCAATGAACCTCGACTCTCGCACAATGCTGGTGATGATGTCCGCATCGATCCTGCTGGTTTCAGGCCTGCTGACCTTGGCGGGGCTGCAGACCGGAAATAACCAAGGCGTAAAGCACTGGGCAACGGGCGGACTATGCATCGGACTAGGCTTGGGTTTTTCCTATTTTCAACAGGGTTTACCCGGTAGCGCTTGGGTTCTGGTATGTGGCGCCACTTTGGTGGCGGCAGGGACAGGCTTGCAATTCAACGGCATCCAGGCATTCAAGACAGGGCTCTGCAACAAATATTTTCCGTGGACGCTGGCAGGGCTGGTGTTTATTCAAAGCGTATGGTTCGTTGTCCTTCATCCAGATGTTCATGCTCGCGTTATCGCCAATTCGCTAGTCTTAGGCTTATGCAATGCGGCCTGCGCCTATGCCTTGTTCATTCGTATAGAGCAACCGCTACGTACCGCTTATTGGTTTACCGGTGCGTCGTTCGCAGTAGTTGCAGCGATGTTTCTAGCCAGAGGGATATTTATCTTTTTCACTCCGGCCGATATCTATGGCCTTTATTCGCAAGTTCCTATCAATCCCACAACCTTTTTTATCGGCAGTATGGCGCAAATGTGCCTGGCTTTCGGATTTGTGCTGATGCTGAATTACCGGCTATCTGCGGACCTGCACAAACTGGCGTTAAGTGATGCGCTGACCGGAGCACTGAACCGACGCAGCCTGGAACGGGAAGCTATCCGTCTGTCCGCACGATGTACCCGTACCGGAGATGCGCTGGCGCTCATGATGATCGATGTTGACCATTTTAAGTCTATCAATGACCGTTACGGCCACCCAGTCGGAGACGAGGTATTGAAACGTCTGGCGGCGATAGCGCAAGCCACCATTCGGAGCGACGATTACTTTGCCCGTTACGGAGGCGAAGAATTTTGCATTCTGTTGCCGTCAACGGCCGAAAAAGATGCCTGGATAATTGCTGACCGCTTACGCCAGAACTATGCCGCGTTGGCAATGGAATTCGGCGGCGAAGTTCTGCACAGTACCATCAGCATCGGGGTGTCTGATTCGATACATGCGGGACTGGAGTTTGCCTCGCTGGTAGCGGCCGCCGACCAAGCCATGTATCTCGCCAAGCAGAAAGGCCGAAATTGCGTAGTGATGCATTCATTCTGTTCAAGCCAAGTTAGCGCATAGTCTGATTGGCTGAAGCTAAAGCTGTTGCATGATTTCATATTATTCAGGCTGTTTATGTTCCTGAAATTTCACTTTCTTGTCTGAAACGGATTATTATCAAACGGCGTTGTCCGTCCTGTGTTGGCCATTTTAGGCGGTTTTTCTGCAGATTTGCTTCATACCTTTCCGGGACGGATGGTTGAGCCGTTTAAATCCCCGTTTGAAGGCGGCTCGCAAAACGTGCTTGATGCTCAAGCTCAGGAAGCCAAAGTTGCACTCGCCGACATGGAAATCGATGGCCGAATGAAACTGGCGCAACATTGAATGCGGCTGCAACAATAAATCGGCACAGAAACCGATCCTTAGCCGGTAAAACAACAACTAAATGGAATATAAATAGGCGGCTTAATTCATCGATTCCTATGCTTTTACTGATCTTCATTCAAGAAGACTGCTTACGATTTGCACACGTCTTAACACGTCCGCATTCCAATTCTTAACCGCCCAATTCAGCAATTCAGTTACCGGAGCTTCCTGCAATTCAATCGGCGGATTTTGCTTTAATAAGGTCAGCAACTCAAAAATAATACGCTGAGGCGACGTTAACCCAACCGCCATCGCCTGCGTCTGTTTGCTGAGTTTATAACCTTGCGCGTCAACAATAACAGGGACATGCATATAGCTTGGGGTATCAAGCCCCAGCCGCTGTTGCAGGTATATCTGTTTCGGCGTTTCATCCAGCAAGTCAAAGCCGCGAACGATGTGATTGACGTGCTGCAAATCATCATCAATCACTACGGCAAATTGATAAGCAATAATCCGGTCTTTACGCTTTACGATAAAATCGCCGTCTTGCTCGGCGAGATTGTGGCAAACCGGGCCTTGCAGTTCATCCTGAAAAGTAATGATACGGTTATCGGTTTTAATGCGCAGTGCATGCGGGGCGTCGGGCAAGGCTTGCCGATCGCGACAAATGCCGGGGTAGATATCGGGCTGTATGCCTCTGCTAGGGTTAGCTGTCAGTGATTTTCTGCTGCATGTGCAAGGATAGATCAGCTTGTTTGTTTGCAAGTCGCTGATGATATCGTTATAAACGTCGATATGTCGGCTTTGATAATAAACTTCACTGTCCCAATGCAGGCCAAAAGCCTCCAGGGTTTTTAATATGTTGTCAGCGGAGCCTTTTACATTTCTGGGGGTATCGAGGTCATCAATGCGTAATAACCATAGACCTTGCTGTGAGCGCGCTTGAAGAAATCCGGCAAGAGCCGTGTAGATGGAACCGAGGTGTAAAGGGCCGGTGGGCGATGGTGCAAACCGGCCAATAGTAGGCTTTTTATCCAGAATTAACCCATTTGTTTTTCACGAATTTCATCGAGTGTTTTGCAGTCGATGCACAGAGTGGCAGTTGGTCTGGCTTCCAGACGGCGGATACCGATTTCGATGCCGCAAGACTCACAATAGCCGTAATCGCCTGATTCGATTTCTTTAAGGGCTTCATCAATTTTTTTGATCAGCCGCCGCTCGCGATCACGCGTCCTTAATTCCAGACTGAATTCCGATTCCTGAGACGCTCGGTCATTTGGATCAGGAAAATTAGAGGCATCGTCCTGCATATGATGCACAGTACGATCTACCTCGTGCATTAATTCGCCTTTCCAGTTCTTAAGAATATTTTCAAAATGCTTTAATTGAGCACTGTTCATGTATTCTTCGCCTGCTTTTTCTTGATACTGCTGAAAACTGAAAGGTGAGGCGCCAGCTTTAGAATTTTCGGTCATCCATTAACTCCTAAGACAAGATTAAATAAAACCGCGCATTTTTAGCAGAATAGCAACCGGATAGCAAGGTTTATTGGTATCATCCAACTCTTTTGTGAAAAGTGTCAATATTATGATCGAACGACTGGCAAAACGGACTCAGGGAATTTCGCCTTTTTATGTAATGGAACTATTGCACCGAGCAAAACAATTGGAAGCGCAAGGTAAAGATATCATTCACATGGAAATCGGTGAGCCTGATTTTGCTACGCCGCAAGCTGTTGTTGAAGCAGGCATTAAACATCTTAAGACCGGCGACGTGAAATATACTTCGGCAGCGGGATTACCGGAGTTGCGTGAAAAAATCTCCACGTATTATCAAAAGCATTATTCGGTAACAGTGGATAAAAAGCGTATTTTTGTTACGCCCGGAGCCTCCGGAGCATTTTTACTTGCGCTGGGAGCCAGCCTTAATCCGGCAGAAGAACTGCTGATGGCAGATCCCTGTTATCCCTGTAACAGCAATTTCGTTAAGTTCTTTGACGGTAAAGCCAGAACCATTCCGGTCGACGCCACGAGTCGTTATCAGCTGACAGCTGCACACATCAAACAGCATTGGACTAAAGCCACCAAAGGCGTATTAGTTGCATCGCCGTCAAACCCGACCGGCACTATCGTTACGCCACAGCAATTGGAACAAGCCATTCACACCGTTAATAAGCTAGGCGGCTGCTTCTATTCTGATGAAATTTATCATGGCCTGGTGTACGGTGAAAACGCTCCGACCGCACTTGAATTTAGCGATAATGTCTTTGTCATCAACAGCTTTTCCAAATACTTCGGCATGACCGGCTGGCGTGTCGGCTGGCTGATAGTGCCTGAAGAATTCATCGATGCTACCGAAAAGCTGGCGCAAAATATATTTATCGCCACCGCAACCCACTCGCAATATGCTGCATTAGCGGCCTTTGAAGAATCCACTCTAGCTGAGCTTGAGCAAAGGCGCGCAGAATTTGGAGCCAGACGTGATTTCCTTTATAACGCATTATTGCGCGTGGGCTTTGAAATCCCGATCAAACCGGATGGCGCATTTTATATTTATGCCAATTGTTCCAAATTTACCGATGACAGCTATCAATTCGCTCTGGATTTATTGGAGGCCGAAGGTGTTGCAATAACGCCGGGAAAGGATTTTGGCAACAATGAAGCGAATCACTATGTCCGCTTTGCTTATACGACATCCATAGATAGAATGGCTATTGCCATGCAACGTTTAGAACGATTTATTAATAAAGGATAACCATGCCCATCAAACAAATATCAGCGACTGAATTAAAAACCAGAATTCAACATGAACCGCATTTGTTTTTGCTGGATGTCAGGGAGCCCAATGAATTTGAATACGCCAGCATAGAAAACAGCGTTTTAATTCCACTGAATCAAATTCCGCAAAGACTGGGCGAACTGAATCCGCAACAAGAAATCGTCGTCATTTGCCATCATGGCATCCGTAGTCAACAAGCCTGCATCTACCTTGTTAATTCAGGGTTTGAGAATATTACAAACTTAACAGGCGGAATTGATGCCTGGTCTTGCGCTTGCGACAGTTCTGTGCCGCGCTATTAGGTAATGGCAACGCATCAGGTGTTTTTGTCGCCTGATGCGTTTCGAGACTTATTTAAAAAAACGGTCTTGTTTAAACTTCTCCATCTTTTTCTTAAAGCCTTTCCTATCAAATAGATAATATAAAAACATCAGTAAAACAGGCCAAAACATATAGCCCAGCAATTTAAATGCAGTACTTATATCCATAGTCCACCTCTCGCTCTGCTCTATATTCGGTTACTTAAACAACTACTCGTAGATTGCTTTTGTACAGCCAGTGAAGATTAACAGAAAAACCTGGCTTATCGCTTGGTTTTTTATACACCTAATTCAACAGCATCTCCAACGCCAGTTGCGCCATGTTTTTGGAACCGCCGCCCTGCCCTAGCTGTTGTTTGACCTGGCGCAGGTTTTGGCGCATTTCATCGGCGTAGACTTTATCAGTCAGGATTCGCGTAATTTCAGCCGCCAGCTTGTCGGCTGTCGCATCGTGCTGAATCAGTTCTTTTATGATGCCTTTGCCCGACACAATATTAGGCAGGCCGATAAATGGCGTATTGACCAGCCATCTGCCCAACCCATAGGTTAACGGTGAAAGCTTGTAGGCGATAACCATCGGCACGGTCAGCAAGGCGATTTCCAAGGTGGCGGTGCCTGATGCGGTCATCACCGCATCACAGCATTGAATGACATCATAAGGCTGATTTTTTATGACGGTAATACTAAGCGGCGACTGGCCGGTATAGCTTTCAAGCAGCGTATCACTGATCGAATCGGCTTGCGGCAGGATAAACTGGCATCCGGGAAAATCGGTCTGCACTTTTTCTGCGGCGGCCAGCATGACCGGCAGCATGCGCTTGATCTCGTTAGCGCGACTGCCGGGCAACAAGCCGACTATCGGTTTGCTGTTGTCCAGTCCAAAACGAGATAAGTCTTCCTTCTTGCTGTACTGGGCATGGACTTTATCGACCGAAGGATGCCCCACGTAGCGTACCGGCACTTTTTCGGCATCGTAATAAACTATCTCGAACGGGAAAATCACCGCCATCATGTCGATGACTTTACCGTAAGCCTTGACCCTTCCCGGACGCCATGCCCAAACCTGGGGACTGACGTAAAACAACACTTTAATGCCCTGTTGTTTGGCGTAACGCGCCAGTTTAAAGTTGAACTCTTTGTAGTCTACGCAAACCAGCAAGTCGGGGCGTTCGGTTGCCACCAGCTGTTGCATCAACTTCAGTGCACGGCGGATTTCGGCGTAATGCTTGATGACTTCAACCACGCCGATGACCGCGATATTGGCGGAGTCATAACGAATATCGATACCGGCCTGGGCCATTTTGGCGCCGCCCATACCGATACCTTTTATGTCCGGCTGCTGCTTTTGCAGCTCAAGGAACATATTGGCAGCGTGCTGGTCGCCGGAGGATTCTCCGGCGCTGAATAGGATTTTCAAGGGTTTATGTTGCAAGGTTTAAAAGCTCAAAGTAGGGTACGCATTGCGTACCATTTTCAGGGCGTGATCAACGCTATAAAAGGTACGCATTGCGTACCCTACATGATTTTATGCCATCAAAACGCTCCGAATAACCGACACGATCTCCCTGACCGAATCATCCGAAAGGAATGGGCAAATCGGCAATGAAAAACAGTTGGCCGCAACAGATTCCGTTACAGGCAAGCTGACTGCGGCGTATTCGTCTTTAAACACATTCTGACGATGCAAAGGCACGGGATAATAGATGGCGCAAGCGATTTGCTTGTCCTGCAAGGCTTTCATCACTTCATCGCGGCGGTCGCACAGTACGGTGTACTGGTGATACACATGCTCGCCCAAGCCATCTTCAAACGGCGTGGTCAACGGCAAATCGGCCATCAATTCCGAATAAAGACGACCGACATGCTGGCGGCCCTTATTGTATTGGTCGATACGTTTTAATTTGGCTCTTAAGATGACTGCCTGCATTTCATCAAGACGGCTGTTATAGCCGATCACGTCATGATAATAACGAATATCTGAGCCATGATTGTGCAGCATTTTAAGTTGTTTCGCAGTCTCGTCGGAATTAGTGACAACCAGGCCGCCGTCGCCAAACGCGCCCAGGTTCTTGCTCGGGAAAAAGCTAAACCCGGCCGCATGACCGATAGCGCCGGTTTGCTGGCCGTTGATGGTTGCGCCGAACGACTGGCAGCAATCTTCAATCAATGTCAGGTTATGCTGGTCGCATAGCTGCTTGATCGCCGTCATGTCCGCAGGCTGTCCGAACAAATGCACCGGCATCACCGCTTTGGTTTTTGGCGTAATGGCTTTGGCTATGGCTTCCGGTGAAATATTGAAGGTCTTGGAATCGATATCAACGAACACGGGAATCGCACCGACATATTTGATGGCTTCCGCTGTCGCAATAAACGTAAACGCGGTAGTGATTACCTCATCGCCTGCACCGATGCCTTCAGCGATCAAAGCCAGATGTAGCGCATCGGTTCCCGAAGCCACGGCAATAGCGTGTTTAACACCCAGATAGTCGGCCGCTTCTTTTTCAAAGGCTTGAACATTAGGGCCTAATATAAACGAACAGTTTTCAATTGTTTCAGCCAGCCCCTGCTCAATTTCATCTTTAATTTCAGCATATTGAGCTTTCAGGTTTACCATTGGTATCATGTTTTTGTTGCCTTTGTATTTAATAAATGTGTGTGCTGTAGAGGTTACCGTCTATTCGCCCAGTAACCGAGTGATGGCTATTGCGGTTTCCAATGCTCTTTTGCCCGCTTCCCCGGAAACCAGCGGATTGTCTCCGGTATGAATGCAGTTAACGAAATGCTTGATTTCTTCCAGCAGCGCATCGCCGCTTTCAAAAACGGATTCTTCGGTTTCTATTTCCGGAATGCCGGGAAACATTTCTCCTTTACCGGTGCGATGCTTGGTTAATACACGATTTTGGAAATCCACGGAGACGTAAGAAGACGGCCTGAACATGCGCATTTTACGCTCCATCTTCATGCTGATCCGGCTGGCCGTGACATTAGCCACGCAACCGTTTTTAAACAGCAGCCGGGCATTGGCAATATCGGTGCCTTGCGTTAAAACCGCGGTACCGCTGGCATCGATACGTTCCACCTCGGAATCGACCAAGGCTAAAATAATATCGATGTCATGGATCATTAAATCCAGCACCACGCTGACATCATTGGCGCGCGGATTAAACGGCGACAACCGGTGCGATTCAATGAACAGCGGTTTTTCCTCCTTGTCCAGACCCAATACCGCCGGGTTAAATCGCTCCAGGTGCCCTACCTGCAAAATCAGATTTTTTTCCTTGGCGATGGCGATCAACTCGTCGGCTTCTTCAACTGTCACGGTGATCGGTTTTTCAACCAGTACATGAGCACCGGCATTGAGAAAATCCTTGGATACTTTGTGATGCAGTGTCGTAGGCACTACGATGCTGACCGCATCCACTTGACCTATCAGGGATTGATAGTCTGTCAGCGCCGTTGCGCCATGCTTTTCCGCGACATCTTTAGCCGCCTCCTTATTAATATCGACTACGGCAACCAGTTCGCAATCCGGCAAAGATGCATATTTTTCTGCATGGAATTTACCCAAGTAACCTGTCCCGATAACAGCGCATTTTAATTTTTTCATGTGATAATTTTACATCCTGTCTATTTGTAACTCCGCTCTATCGGCGAACTTATTCGTTAATATTGTAAACTATCCCTATGTATTCAGAAAATTTTGTACCTGACAGCCGTGCGGCTGAGTTTTGCTACTGTGCATAATACGTATTTTAAAAATATTGACCGGCAATTCTCACAATGTCCCATGAAAATTCATTAGACTTTGTTTTAAATGCACAAAACCGATCTTATCGAGAAGATGTTATGGCAGATTAATCAGGACAACACCGAATTAATCAATAAAGCGGCTCGCTCAATTCTTAAGAGTGAAATCAAACGTCTTCATCTCATATCTTCCGTCGCTATCAAACTATTGCAGCTTACCCATGATGAAGACACCAGAATTGGACAATTATCATTGCTCATAGAGACAGAACCGGTGCTGGCGGCAAAAATTCTAAAACAGGTTAATTCTGCCGCATACGCTTTGCCCCATTAAATAACTTCGGTCAAACGAGCCGTTAATATTCCGGGCTTTGCTACCGTGCGTCAGCTTGCGATAAATTTGCTGTTTTATAACAAGCTGATTCAGAAAAATTCAAAGCGGCCGTTCGACTTGTTATTTTTCTGGCAGCATTGCCTCTATCTGACCCGGACCTGATTTATACGGGAGGACTTTTGCACGATATCGGCAAACTGGTCGTAGAAAACCACGGACGCGTGACTTACAGCGATTTCATTGGTTCCATGGACAAAAGCGAACATTCAACGATTGAAGAAGAGCGTCGTTTTTCGGAATAACGCATGCCGAGATGGGTCATGTATTTTGTCTGGCAACCATTAACCTGAGCCAGATAGGCGAAGACAGACTTTTTACGGCTGTTGCGGAGCCCAGCAGAAAATTATCATCCTGTTTAACCGCACCTCATCACAGCCTGGATCCGGATGAATTCATACCTTGGACGCTGGAAGCACTACAGGACGAATTTTCTTTTGATCGTAGCATTATGTTCACCATCGACCCCAAGCGCCGCTGCTTGATCGCATACTGCCAGCCTGAAACATTACCAGGCCAGCTACAACTTTTTGAAATCGAAATTAGCGGTATTTCAGGATTGTTATTGATTTGTCTGCGTGAAAAAAAGCCCGTCATCATCGATGCCAAAACAGAGCATGAGAACCCGATCATTAAAAGCTTAAATACTACCGAATTTCTTGCTGCGCCCGTATTACATCACAACCGTCTGATCGGTGTGCTTTATGCTAAAAATTCACAGTCAAAAAAGCTTTTGCGTCCGCAATTATTGCCCGAAATCATGCCCATTGCCTATGAACCGGTAATCGCGATGGCTAATGCCAAAAAATATGAGCAGCCGAAAAAACACGCGCAAATCGACCACTTAACGCAGCTTTTCAATAAGCGAATGATCAACAATTTGCTAACTGAGATGTTTCAAGAAAATAAATCTAAACTGGCAAATATCGCGATTGGCTTTATCGATATCGATAAGTTTAAACAACTGAACGACAGCTGCGGGCATCAAGCCGGAGATGACGCTTTAAGAATTGTTGCCGATATTTTGCGCAGCCTGACCCGGCCAGGGGATTTTATCGGCCGATATGGAGGGGAAGAATTTTTATTTGTCCTTAGAAATACTAATGATAAAAGCGCCTACGGTTACGCCGAACGAATCAGGTCGCAAATTGAACGCCGCGGCAAGATCATGAGCCGGCGATTTCACGGCCATCAATTGACTGTTGGCATCGGCGTGTCCATGTACAATACCGCTTACAGGCATTACGCAGACATGCTCGAAGCGGCCGATCAAGCCATGTATCGGGCTAAAAGCGAAGGCAGCAATAGGATTGTCATGCAGGCTGGTGCTGTCAGCCAAGAAATCGCAGACCCGGTGCCGTATTTTTGATGTCTACCGTTTCAGATTGATGACGATCCCGGCCCCGTCTACCGATTTTTGCTTATCCCCTTCCAATTCTTGCGACATCAGCATCTGACCGTCCAAATATAAAGGAGACACCTTCTTTTTCTTTTCTGAAGAAAATATAGTCAATGATTCTTTCTGAGCGGCCTTGCTTTGTTCAATCGTCAACCCAGCGTTAACAGAATCTTCAAATGACATAGAAAGATCCAGCGGCTTTTGAAGTTCGATATTTTCAACAGCGCTGTTGACGCTCGGCACTAAAACTTCGTTCTGATGATGTCCTGTTTTCTTCGTTTTCAACTGGCTTTTGGACTGAACTTTTTTTAGTTCATTGGATACCGTCTTTTTTGCAGGAGCAAGAACATTATGCACGCCGGACGTTTCGAAACCCGTAAGCAATACAAATGAAACCGTCACAAAACCCAGTACAAACAAGCGATAGTTTTTCATCATTCTGCTCCTTAATCATATAGAAATAATAACCTATAAGTCATTTATTTTATATTAAGCTGGGATTGTGCGACTACAACGAAACATTATTTAAATTTAATCAGTGGAAGACTGCCTTTGTAAACGGCGCTCAGTCTCCAGCACCAGCTGCGTCGTTTGCAACACGGTATCCGGATTCAAACTCATCGAATCGATACCGATTTCCACCAGAAATTCCGCCATCTCGGGATAGTCCGACGGCGCTTGACCGCAAAGCCCGCAATGCCTGCCGTTACGCCGCGCACCGTCAACGGCCAAACGAATCATCTCTTTAACGCCGGGATCCCGTTCATCAAAATCTTCGGCGACAATCGCCGAATCACGGTCCACACCTAAGGTAAGCTGGGTCAAGTCGTTGGAGCCGATAGAAAATCCGTCAAAATGCTCGGAAAAAGCATCGATTTGAATAACGTTATTAGGGATCTCGCACATCACATAAACTTCCAGACCCTGCTCGCCGCGTTTCAAACCCAACTGCGCCATGTAGTCCAGCACGCGCCGGGCTTCTTCCACCCGGCGGCAAAAAGGAATCATCAGCACCACATTGGTTAAGCCCATCTCATCACGCACTCGTTTCATGGCTTTGCATTCCAGCGCAAAACCTTCCGCGTAAGCCGGATGGATATACCGCGAAGCGCCGCGAAAACCGATCATCGGATTGGCTTCGTCAAACTCAAACCAGCTTCCGCCGAGCAAGGTGGCGTATTCGTTGGTTTTAAAATCCGACATCCGTACGACCACGGGTTTGGGATAAAACGCAGCGGCAATCGTGGCGACGCCTTCCGATAATTTCTGGATGAAGTAATCTTCGCCACTGGCGTAATTGCGCATTAACTGGCTGAGCTGTTCGCGTTCTTCGGCGTTTTGTACTCGCTCCGGATATATCAACGCCATCGGATGCGCCTTGATGTATTCGGTAATGATGAATTCCATCCTGGCCAAACCCACGCCGTCATTGGGCAGAAAGCTGGTTTTAAAAGCCATATCCGGATTGCCGATGTTGAGCATGATTTTGGTTTTCGGGCGTTGCATATTCGACAAATCGGTGCTTTTAATGTCGAACTCGAGTTTGCCCGAATACACTTTGCCGGCATCGCCTTCGGCGCACGATACGGTGACGGAAGTATTATTTTTGATCGTGGTCGTGGCATTGTCGCAACCGATTACAGCAGGAACGCCCAATTCACGCGAGATAATCGCCGCATGACAGGTACGTCCGCCACGGTTAGTCACTATCGCCGAAGCCATTTTCATGACCGGCTCCCAATCCGGCGTGGTCATATCGGCGACCAGCACATCGCCGGGATTGAAACTGCTCAATTGCCCAACGTTATCGATAATCCGCGCATTACCGGCGGCAATCTTACTGCCCACTGCATGACCGATGACGATCGGTTCGGCTTTTTGTTTGAGACTGTATTGCTCCAAAACCATGCCGCTCAATTGCGAAACTACCGTTTCCGGGCGTGCCTGAACGATATACAGCGTGCCGTCAAGACCGTCTTTCGCCCACTCAATATCCATCGGTTTGGCCTGTCCCGCTTTGCCGCTGTAGTGTTTTTCAATTTTGATAGCATAGTCGGCAAGAGTCAGAACATCTGCATCGCTAATGCAAAAACGGTTGCGCTCTTCTTCGGGAGTGACAATATTGCGGGTGGGTTCGCGGGTGCGTCCTTCGCTGTAAACCATCTTTATTTTCTTCGCGCCCAAGGTGCGCCGTAATACCGCCCGATGCCCTTGCTCAAAAGTAGGTTTATGCACATAAAACTCGTCCGGGTCTACCGCGCCTTGCACGACATTTTCGCCCAGCCCGTACGCGCCGGTAATAAACACCACATCTTTAAATCCCGATTCGGTATCCAGCGAAAACATGACGCCACTGGCTTCCAGATCCGCGCGCACCATTTTCATAACACCAATCGACAAAGCCAGCTTGAAATGATCAAAACCTTGATCAATACGGTAATGGATTGCACGGTCGGTAAACAGGCTGGCAAAACAGCGTTTACAGGAGTCCAGCAAGGCTTGGTCGCCGCGTATATTCAGGTAAGTATCCTGCTGTCCGGCAAAACTGGCAGTCGGTAAATCTTCAGCGGTGGCGGAACTGCGTACGGCAACGCTTAAATCATCGCCGTACTGTTCTTTGAGTTGGGCGAAAGCTTCGATAATTTGCTGCTCAAGGTCTTCAGGGAAAGGCGCTGCATAGATGATTTCCCTCGCTTTAAGCGCACGCTTGGCGAGATCGCCTACATCGTCCGGATTCAAATCGTCCAAGGCCTGATGGAGCTGCTCCCAGCCATTCGCCTGATCCAATACATAGCGGTAGGCTTCGGCGGTTACTGCAAAACCATTGGGAATCTGGATACCTTGCGGCGTTAATTCCCGGTACATTTCTCCTAACGAGGCATTCTTGCCGCCTACGAGGGGTATGTCGTCAATACTTAATTCATTAAACCAGCGAATATAGTTTGCTTGCTTGGACATCTTAATTCCTTAATCGAATTAATGACTTATTCAGGACCGGGGTTGATCGGCAAGTTGGCAGTCTTCATCGATCAGTGCAACCGGTTAAAACAAACCCTACCCAATCATTCTCTCTTGCCGACAGTAGCACATCAATATGCGCACTTACTTATCTTGCTTGAGTCTAGTGTTGAATGCTTTCAAATTCCAGTGTCTAGCATGTTTTTATCTTTCTATCATTGATGCTACAACTTTACCAAGCTCTGTCCTGCATGGCCTGTTTCGATAAAAAACCTTATAGATCATATGCGACAGTATGTCGCATTATCGTTTTTCGTGCACATTGCTAACATATCGCCTTGCGCTCTTACTTACCTTCACTCTTTGGTAAGGGGGAGTTTAATTTGTCTATTAGGCTCCCTTTTTTTAGCCCTATAGGTAACTATCGAAGCACCGGGAAGTTAGATAAATTGAAAGTTGCTCTGACGGAGTAGGAATTGGATTGCCGTGATGTCTTTTAGTAAAGCATGACTCTAAAATTCGGCAGCTATTAATTTAAAAGAGTTGAAGACAAGTGACCTTTTGCCGCGGATCACGGTTAAATTTTCCTGCCTTGTTGAATTATTTTATCAACCTGCGAAGCGTCTGTTTTTATTAAGCCTTTAATAAAGATGCTAAAAACACGACATTCAGAAATCGTTTTTGGTGAGATAAAGCTCTTCGACTTGTTTTCTCGCCCACTCCGTCTTTCTTAAAAACTTTAGACTCGATTTGATGCTGGGGTCATTATTAAAACACCGGATGTTGATCATCCTGCCCAGTTCTGTCCAGCCGTAGTCTTCTACCAGCTCTTCAAGCATTTTTTCCAGGGTAATGCCATGCAAAGGATTTCGCGGTTGTTTTTCACTCATCAGCTACCCCAAATTAGTCTTCATGTTCGTAACGACGGCGCAACGCTTCATCCCTGGCATCACTGATTTCCCGCATAATGCCGCGAACATCGGCTTTTTTGGTGCTACCCTGAAATCGACCGGTCAATTCGGTTTGCGGAGTCAATTCACCGGTTTCATAAAGCTTCCAAATCTCTTTGCCGTATTGGGTAGTCAGCAGCTCAGGAGCAAAGCGGCCAAAATAGTCAGCCAGATTATCCACATCGCGCTCCAGCATGCGGGCGGCATTGTTATTCGCCGCCGCATCAACTGCCTGAGGCAAGTCGATAATGACCGGACCGTTGGCGTCGATCAGTATGTTGTATTCGGAAAGGTCGCCATGCACAATCCCGGTGCAGAGCATTCTGACCACTTCCTTAATCAGCAATCCGTGGTATTCAAGAGCCTGCTCCCGGCTCAGCTCAAGATCGTTCAACCTGGGCGCGGCGCTACCCTGTTCATCCGTCACCAATTCCATCAACAACACCCCTCCGACAAAATTGTAGGGCTGCGGAACGCGTACGCCGGCAGCGGCCAGACGGTATAACGCATCGACTTCGGCATTTTGCCAAACCTCTTCCTGCTGCTGCCGCCCGAAACGGCTGTTTTTTTCCATAGCGCGTGCCTGACGGCTATTTCTCACTTTGCGCCCTTCCTGATACTGGGCCTGCTTATGAAAACCGCGTTTGTTGACGTCTTTGTAGACTTTTGCGCAGCGAACTTCGCCTTCGGAAAGCACGACATAGACCGCCGCCTCTTTGCCGCTTTTTAACGGACGAATAACCTCGTCAACGAGACCGTCCTGCACCAACGGTTCAATACTTTTAGGAGTTTTCATAGCCGCCCTTGTGCGCTACCTTAGATAAAAGTTAAAAATATTTACGGTCTTTTGCTTCGACATAAGCTCCGGCCCGCTAATTATCACGCTCATATTAGCTTATTTTATGATGTCTATGTCGTTGGCTAATGATTTGCCTTTAAATATGGTTTTGTAAGCGATTGTTACATTCCGCCCTGCAGCCAAGCTAAAACGCCCTCGCCTGCCACACGCCCGCTAGCAAAACAGCCGGTTAACAAATAACCGCCGGTCGGCGCTTCCCAGTCCAGCATCTCTCCGGCACAGAATACACCCGGCATGGCACGGCTCATTAAATGCTCGTCCAGCGCCTCAAAAGTGACGCCTCCCGCACTGCTGATGGCCTCATCGATCGGCCTTACAGCCACCAGTTTTACCGGCAGTGCTTTGATGGCTGCGCCAAGGCGAATCGGATCGTCAAAAATCTCTTTCAACAGAACTTCTCTCAACAGCCCTGCCTTTAAGCCATCGATACCGATTCGTTTTCGAAGGTGACTTGCCATGGAGTGCTTACCGCGCGGTTGCGAAATCCTGTCGATCAAAAACTGTTCATCCTTGCCGGGAGCAAGATCAAGATAAATCGTTGCCGTCCCGGTTGCCGCAATCTGCTCACGCAGCAAGGCCGACATTTTATAAATCAAGCTTCCCTCAACGCCATCCGCAGTGATGATCAATTCGCCCAGTTGACGAAATTCAGTCCCGGCCGAATGGGTAAAAGACGCCAGCACCGACTTCAACGGCTGCCCGGCAAAACGACTGCGAAAAAACTCAGTCCAGCCTACGTCAAACCCGCAGTTTGACGGCTGTAGCGGCTCGACCGAAACGCCTCGCTGAACCAGCATCGGCACCCATGCACCAGTCGATCCCAGCCGCGTCCAGCTGCCGCCGCCCAAAGCCAGCACCACCGCATCAGCTTTGACTGTCGACTTACCCGCCGGCGTTAAAAAACGCAGTGCGCCATGCTCATCATCAGTCCAACCCAGCCATTGGTGGCGCATATAAAAGCTGACGCCGTTGACGCGTAGCCGATGCAGCCATGCTCGCAGCAACGGCGCGGCCTTCATATCGACAGGAAACACCTTGCCTGACGAACCGATGAAAGTGTCAATACCTAAATCCCGCAGCCATGCCCGCAAAGCCTCGGGGCCAAACGCATCCAGCATCGGTTTGATATAGGCCCGACGAGAGCCGTAGCGGGACAAGAACTTGTCAGATGACTCGGAGTGGGTAATATTCATTCCGCCTTTTCCGGCCATCAGGAATTTTCGACCCACCGAGGGCATGGCATCGTAGAGCTCAACCTTCACGCCAGCCTGACTTAAAACTTCCGCAGCCATCAATCCGGCCGGACCGCCGCCGATAATCGCAACGGTTTTACTCTGGCACTCTTCCGCTGACCCGTTTGCAGGCTCTGTTAAGTTTTTCAATGTATTACTGATCGTTTTGCTCTCTACAATATATTGATTCGTAACTGGAAACCCCATCATTTGCAGAGTATCTACGTCACAAAAATAACTATTATACAATACCGTTTAGTCCTTGAATTCAGAAAATATAATCCATAGCTGACACGAGATCAGATGAACTCTAATATTTTTAAAGACATACCGGATCGCTTACCGGAAGAACTCATTGAGTGCATTTTGAAACAAGGCAATATACAGATTGAGCGCATTATCTCTCAGGGCCATATGACTCCGGCCGGGCAATGGTACGATCAGGATTGGGATGAATGGGTAATACTACTGCAAGGTGAGGCGATTGTTCTTTACGAACAAGACCATCGCAGCTTTCATTTAACTGCCGGTGATTATCTGCTGATTCCCGCCCATACCCGGCACCGGGTCGAATGGACGCCCCCGGAACTTCACACTATCTGGCTGGCTGCTCATTTGCACGCTTGATTCCTTGCCACAAACAGCTGCCGTCAATAGCTTGCGGCGTTTCAATCTCAAAGTAAGCGGTTACACGGATTCATTAATACACCCGAATGAAATAAATTAGCTCATTGCAAAAGCAAAGTTTTTCTTTTGAGCCATGAAAAAAGACAAGATCAAAAAACATAAGCTTCTACTTCGGCATCTTACTCTTGATGATTACGATAATATTGCGGTGTTAATGGAGCATGTCTACGATAATTTGGGCGGTGCCTGGACGAAAGACCAGTACACATCCCAAATCACCCGTTTTCCTGAAGGACAGATTGTCATAGAAGATAATGGCCAGTTAGTGGCCGCGGCCTTAAGCATGATCGTGGATTATGCCCGCTTCGGCGATGTCCATACTTACGCGCAAATTACCAGCAACGGTTATCTGACTCATCACAACCCGCACGGCGATACGTTGTACGGCGTCGATATATTCGTCCATCCGAAGTATCGAGGACTGCGTTTAGGCCGAAGATTATACGATGCGCGCAAGGAATTATGCCGGAACCTGAACCTGCGCCGCTTTATTGCGGGCGGACGGATTCCCGGCTATGCCAAATACGCCGACACGCTAACGCCGGTACGTTATATCGAAGAGGTCAAAAACCGGGAAATACATGATCCGGTACTTTCATTCCAATTGTTTAACGGCTTCCATGTCCGCAAAGTATTGACCGGTTATCTTCCGGTAGATGCCGATTCGAAAGGCTATGCGACGCTGCTTGAATGGGTCAATCTTGATTACATAGAAAACACGCCGTCTATCGGCGATTCCAAAAGCACCATCCGTTTAGGCGTTGTGCAATGGCAGATGCGAACGTTGACCAGCGTCGAGGAATTGCTCAAGCATGCCGAATTTTTTATTGATGCGGTCGCGGGTTACCATGCAGACTTTGTGCTGTTTCCCGAATACCTCAGCGCGCCGCTGATGGGGCTATTCAATCATAAAAGCCCTCCCGATGCCATTCGCGCCTTGGCAGGATTTACCAGTGAAATCAGGAATGGCTTACTGGAAATGGCGATGTCGTACAACATCAACATTATTGCCGGCTCCATGCCCGAATATAGCGCCCATGAACTCTATAATGTATCGTGGCTGCTCAGGCGCGACGGCACTTTCGAGGCCCAATACAAGATCCATGTCACGACTGATGAAGTCGCTTGTTGGGGCGTTAAAGGCGGTGATGCCCTAAAAGTGTTCGACACTGATTGCGGAAAAATAGCTGTATTAATTTGTTACGATTCTGAATTTCCCGAGCTTGCCCGCTTAGCAACTATTCAGGGCGCACAAATCATTTTTGTACCGTTCTGGACAGATACCAAGAATGCCTACCAACGAGTACGCTATTGCTCTCATGCACGCGCCATTGAAAATGAATGTTTCGTGGCGATTACCGGCAGTGTCGGCAATCTGCCGTATGCTGAAAATATGGATATACAATACGCGCAAGCGGCTATTTTCAGCCCAAGTGATTTTTCATTTCCACACGATGCCATATTAGCGGAAGCGACGCCTAACACCGAAATGACGTTAATTGCCGACGTTAACCTGGATTTATTAAGACAAGTCCGTACTCGCGGCGCCGCCCGTAATCTGGCAAATAGACGTCCTGATTTGTATCGTTTAGAGTGGTTTTAAAGAATCGGTAAGCTTAAAATTCCTGATAAAAGGCATTACTCAAATTCGAGGATGTCCATAAAGATGAATATAGCGACAGGAAATACAGCCTGTTGCCACACTTCGCTATTTTCTTGCAGCAGCAATCACCGCTTGGCCCAATGCCAAACCGCCGTCATTGACCGGATAGCGTTGCGGCGACAGCACGGTTTTACCACATTGCACTAATTGCCCGGTCACGGCTTCCAGCAGCAAACGGTTTTGAAATACGCCGCCGCTGAGCACGATAGTATCGATGCCGGTTTGACGGCCCAGATCGTTCAAAAGCTCGACTGTCGCGGCGCTCAAACTATGATGAATGCGGGCGGCAATGCACGCTTTATCGACACCGTGCTTAAGATCGGCCAATACCGCCTGCCATAATCCTTGCCAACTTAATACCGTTAAGTCACCGCTCCGGTCGATTGCCCAAGCGTGCGGATACGCTTGCTGATCCGCAAACACCGGCGTAGCCAAGGTTTCCAGCGCAATCGCCGCCTGGCCTTCATAATGAACCTGTTCGCCGTGCAGGCCGAGCGCGGCGGCGAAAGCATCGAACCAGCGTCCGCAAGACGTGCTGGGCGGTGAATTCAGGTTCCTGGAAATCATAATCTCCAGCGTCGCCAGCGGCTTGCTTGCCAGCAACTTGATGATATCCAGATCGGCATAATCCTGTTGCAGCGTTTGCCAGTCGAAATAATGCAACAGTTGCGCGTAAGTATTGCGCCACGGTTCGCGCATCGCCTGTGTGCCACCGGGCAAAGCGACAGGCTGGAAATGGCCGAGCCGGGTGTAGCCTTTATAATCGCCGAGCAAAAACTCGCTGCCCCATAAACCGCCGTCATCGCCGAAGCCTAAACCGTCGAAAATGGCTGCCAGAACCGGCGTCGCATTTAAGGCGACACCGTACTCGGCCAGACACGCCGCCAGATGGGCATGATGATGCTGCACCGGCTCGACCGATGCAGCCAGCGTTTGGCCGTATTGCGTCGATAAATAGCCGGGATGATGATCGACCGCAATGCACTGGGGGCTGAAAGCATACAACTGTTTGTACAGATCGATTGCATTGCGGTAATCGGCCTGGACGGCGGCATTTTCCAAATCGCCGATATGCTGGCCTACGATAGCCTGACCGTTTTTCAGCAGACAGAAACTGTTCTTAAGCTCCGCGCCCATTGCCAAAATATGACTGGTCCGCTCGAAACCGGGCGGTAATGCCAGCGCCTCGGGACTATACCCGCGCGCTCGGCGGAGTAAGCGCATCTTGCCGGCCATCAGCCGTACCACCGAATCATCCAAGCGGTTGACGATTTCCCGGTCATGCAGCAGCAGAAAATCGGCAATGTCTTTTAGCTTTTCCCGTGCTTCGTCGTTGTCCGTGCATTGCGGTTCGTCGCTGATATTGCCGGAAGTCAGCACGATAGGCGCATCCAAATCCTGCAATAACAGCGTGTGCAGCGGCGTGTAAGGCAGCATGAAGCCGAGTTTGTCATCGCCCGGCGCGACGTCGGGCGCAAGCGTTTCACCCTGAGCTGTCAGCAGCACTATTGGTGCGGCTTTATCCTGTAGGGCAAGTGCTTCCTGATCATTCATGATCGCGTAGCGGGCGATGACTTCTATATCCCGGGCCATCAATGCAAACGGTTTGGCATAGCGGCGCTTGCGGTCGCGCAGTCGATTGACGGCATCCGCATTAGTTGCAGCGCAAGCCAAATGGAAACCGCCCAAGCCTTTAATGGCGATAATGTTACCTTGCCGGATCAGTTCGGCGGTGCGGCCGATCGAATCATCGTGGCTGGATTTGGTGGATAAGCGCATCCACCGATTCGTAGAGCTTACGTCATCAGCATCATCAGCCTCCAGCCAAACCTTGGGGCCGCAATCCGGACAACAATTGGCCTGGGCATGGAAGCGGCGGTCGGCAGGATCGTCGTATTCCCGTTGGCATTGCGGACACATCGCAAATGCCGCCATGCTGGTATGGCAGCGGTCGTAAGGCACGCGCCGGATAATCGACAAGCGCGGCCCGCAATGCGTGCAATTGGTGAACGGATAACGGTAACGGCGATTGGAGGGATCGGCGATGTCGGCAAGACAATCCGGGCAAGTCGCGGCATCGGCGGTAATCGGCGTTTCGACGCCGTTTTGCCGGCTAGCGACAATGCGAAATTCATTGCTGTCGGGCTGTTCGTCCAGCGCTTGCACCTCCAGACTGTCCAACCGGGCCAGCGGCGGTAGTTGCAGCGGAATTTGCCGGATGAATGACTCAAGGTCTTCGTTGCGACCGAAAGCATGAATCATCACGCCCTCGCCGTCGTTCCAGACCTCCCCGCTCAGTTGATGCTGCTTGGCGATTCGCCAGATCGTCGGCCGAAAGCCAACGCCCTGCACAATGCCACGCGCCCGAATCGCCCTGCCGGACATTAACAGATACGCGGTAACTGCTCGCCGACCGGCCAATCGACGATGCGCCGCCCGCCGAAAGCCGTGGCCATTTGCACGAAGTGGTGATCGTCGGCAATCACTTCGCCGATAATCGCCGCATCGCAACCTAATGGATGTTGCCGCATGACCGCCAGCAAACGTTCGGCGGCATCGGCGGCGCAAATGCAGACCAGTTTGCCTTCATTGGCGACATACAGAGGATCTAAGCCCAAAATTTCGCAAGCGGCTTTAACCTCGGATTTGATCGGAACTTGCGTCTCGTCGATAACCATGCCGACGCCGGATTGCTGCGCCAGTTCGTTCAGCGCCGTTGCCAAGCCGCCACGGGTCGGGTCGCGCAAACAGTAAATATCGGCAGGCGCGGCGGCGACCATCTCGGTAACCAAAGAATTCAGCGCAGCGGAATCGGAAACAATCGTCGTTTCGAATTGCAGGTTTTCCCGCCCGGCCATGATCGCTACGCCGTGATCGCCGATCGAACCGCTGACCAGGATTGCACAACCCGGTTGCGCACGGTTGCCGGAAATATTCACGCCCTCCGGCACGATGCCGACGCCGGTGGTGGTGATGAACACGCCATCGCCCTTGCCGCGCTCGACCACCTTGGTATCGCCGGTAACAATCGGCGTACCGGCGCGTTTGGCCGCGTCTGCCATGCTGATGACGATTTTTTCCAGGTCGGCCAGCGGCAAGCCTTCTTCGAGGATGAAACCTGCCGATAAATAAAGCGGCTTCGCGCCGGACATTGCCACATCATTGACAGTACCGTGCACCGCTAATGAACCGATGTCGCCGCCCGGAAAAAACAATGGCGAAATCACATAACCGTCGGTGCTGATCGCCAATCGTCCAGCGGGTACGGTAAATAAGGCTTGGTCATTATGTTGCCGTAGCAGGTCGTTGTCGAAGTGCTTGATAAATAGCTCGTCGATCAGCTGGGCCATCGCGCGGCCGCCGCCGCCGTGGCTTAGGTCGACTTTGCCGGTTTTTAGGTTTAGGAATGATGTGTAGGGTTTGGGCACTGGCTTGGCTCTCGTTTGATAAAAATACGCTTTAGCGATGTGTAACCTGCTTCGTTTGCCACTAAACGTAGGGTACGCATCGCGTACCTTTTATAATATTTTCAGAGGCTTACTCAATTAGATGGTACGCGATGCGTACCCTACTTTGCTTCCTCTCTCTGGAGGCAATGTTGTATAGTTTTGTTTGCAAGATTTCATGATTACTCTGTATGTTTGGAATTTTGAGTATAAGTATTGGTGTAAGGAATCCTTTGTATATTTTGGGTATACACAAATCCAAACTCTTCAATCAGCGCCCCCCGTCGACTTTGCTCGGGAGAGCTTAAAAGTAAATCCGTTCGTCCTGAGCCTGTCGAAGGATGAACGGAGAAAGATAGGAAGTCTATAACTTTGATTAAGTTGAGGACTATTGTGTGTTGATCAACCCGGTCCAAATATCCTGCCGCAGTCTCGGCTCAACCAATCAACCCCGAACCCGCCCATAAGACCAATAAGCCGCACAAGCCCCTTCCGACGACACCATGCACGACCCCATCGGATTTTCCGGCGTGCAAACCGTGCCCAGCAACTTGCAATCCTGGGGCTTTTTCGCACCACGCAGAATCGCCGGACATTCGCAGCCTTTGACGTCCGATGCCTTAATCTCAGGCATATCAAAACGTTGCTCGGCATCGAAATCGGCATACTCGGCTTTCAGCTTTAAGGCGCTATCGGGAATCAAACCCAAGCCGCGCCATTCGAATTGCGGCCGCAACGCGAACACTTCCTGAACCAGCGCTTGCGCTTTTTGGTTGCCTTGCCGGGTCACGGCTCGGCTGTATTCGTTTTCGACTTCGTAACGGCCTTCGTTAAGCTGGCGGATCAGCATCAACGCCGACTGCATCACATCCAGCGGCTCGAAACCGGCAATGACTATCGGTTTGTTATAACGTTCGGCAAATATTTCGTAGGGTTGGCTGCCGATGACCGTGCTGACGTGCGAGGGCCCGAGAAAAGCATCGATAGCGACCGGTTGCGGCGCATCCAGTATTGCCTGCATCGCGGCGGGCGTCAGTACGTGGTTGCAAAACACCGTAAAATTAGTCAGTCCCTCGGCCTGGGCTTGCTTGATCGCAACGGCGGTCGGCGGCGTGGTGGTTTCAAAACCGATTGCGAAAAACACGACCTGTTTTTTGGGATTTTCTCGGGCCATTTTCAGCGCGTCCTGCGTCGAGTAAATCATACGTATATCTGAGCCGCCTGCTTTGGCTTTCAGCAGGCTGTTGCGTCCGGTGGCCGGAACCCGTATTAAATCCGCGTAAGTGCACAGGATTAACTCGGGCCGCTCGGCCAGCTGTATCGCATTATCGATGCGGCCGGTCGGCAATACGCAGACCGGACAGCCGGGGCCGTGGATAAATTCGACATTGCCCGGCATCAAGTCCTGAACGCCGTAACGGAAAATCGCATGGGTATGGCCGCCGCAAAATTCCATCAACCGGTAATGGCGATCGGGATCGACGGTTTGCGCAATCGCCTTGGCTAGCTGTTGGGCAAGGTCTTGCTGCCTGAATTCACTGATATATTTCATACACTTGACGTTAAACCGGCTTCGGCAAACAAAGCCAGGGTTTTTAAGGCTTCGTCCTCGTCGATTTTGTTCAGCGCATAACCGACATGCACCAGAACGTAATCGCCGAGCGCGACATCATCGACCAATGCCAATGACACTTCGACTTTGACATTATCGACCGATGCGGTCGCCATGTTGGTAGCGGAGTCAATCGCGACGATTTGAGCAGGGAGAGCTAGACACATAAAAGGATCTCTGTGGTTTGTAGACTGCGCTTGCGCATTTAATAGTGATTAATTCACCACGAAGACACGAAGAACACGAAGTTTTATCCTTAGCTTTTCTTCGTGCTCTTCGTGCTTTCGTGGTGTTCTTTTAAATTTAGCTTTTACGCATAATCAATACGCTGCAACTCCAATTCGGCCTTTAGCCAACGCAGCCAGCTATCCATGCCTTCGCCGGTTTTGGCCGACAGCGACAGTATCTTGATACGCGGATTGACTTGTTTTGCATAGTGTATGCATTGCTCGCAATCAAAATCCAAATGCGGCAACAGGTCGGTCTTGTTCAATATCATTAAGTCGGCGGCATGGAACATGTCCGGGTATTTAATCGGTTTATCCTCGCCTTCGGTGACCGACAAAATCACCACTTTATGCGCTTCGCCCAAGTCGAACGCCGAAGGACAAACCAGGTTGCCGACGTTTTCGATGAACAGCAGGCTATGGTTTTTCGGTTGCAGGGTTTCCAGCGCATGGCCGACCCGGTGCGCATCGAGATGGCAGCCTTTTCCGGTATTGATTTGTACTGCCGCTACGCCGGTGGCGCGAATACGTTCGGCATCGCGAGCGGTTTGCTGGTCGCCTTCAATCACCGCAATATCGAGATCGTCTTTCAAACGGGCGATAGTTTCGGTCAACAATGTTGTTTTACCTGAACCGGGGCTGGACACCAGATTTAACGCCAGCATGCCGTGCTCGCTAAAATAGCGGCGGTTTTCGGCGGCATAACGATTATTCTTAGCCAGAATATCCTGCTCGATCTGCACCATCCGCTTTGGACTCAAGCCCGTCGCATGAGAGTGCAAGGCATCGTGGTCATGATGATGGTCATGTTCGTGATGGTCGTGATCGTGAGTATGTTCGTGGTCATGATCGTGCGAGTGGGAATGGCCCTCGCCGCAGCCGCATACGCCGCACATTATTCTACCTCCAGTTCTTTGATTCGCATTTGATCTCCGCTGTTGACCTGTAATTGGTGGCTGCCGCAGTACGGGCATAGATCGTATAACTGCTGCACAACCACGTTGCGGCTGCACGGCATGCACCAGGCTTGGCCCGGTACTTCGATGATTTCAAGTTGGGCGTTGTCGGCTATCGAACCTTGCACGACCACATCGAAACTGAAACGTAACGCGTCAATCTCGACATTGGATAATGCGCCGATTTCCAGCCAAACCGTTTTGACTTTGCTGTATTGCTGGGCTTCGGCCTGTTGTTCCAATACCTGCAAGATGCTTTCGCAGAGGGACATTTCATGCATGGCGATCCCTGCCATGCACCCTACGGGCCAATGCAAATCCGCTCCCGGCGGATTTGTCATGCATGGCGATCCCTGCCATGCACCCTACGGGCCAATGCAAATCCGCTCCCGGCGGA